>Ga0222674_1000417_pt1 | contig 15731 bp, 11 predicted proteins | sample AntAcemetagen866_FD_179804 | JGI IMG/M metagenome (GOLD analysis project Ga0222674, IMG submission 179804) | Saline water microbial communities from Ace Lake, Antarctica - #866 | ecosystem: Environmental > Aquatic > Non-marine Saline and Alkaline > Saline | place: Antarctica: Ace Lake...
AAGTGGTGGACGTTATTGCAAAAAAATTCGATCATGAAATTACTTGGAAGCCCGCTTTGACTGGAGCTGCCGCAATTGATGCCGTTGGTGATCCTTATCCTGATGAAACGCACGAGATTTGTGCTGCAGCAGATGCGGTACTTTTCGGTGCTATAGGTCACCCGAGATTCGACAATGATCCGACCGCAAAGGTTCGTCCTGAGCAAGGTCTGTTGAAGATGCGCAAAAAGCTTGGCTTATTTGCCAATGTTCGTCCGACTTTTACTTTCCCTTCCTTAATAGATAACTCGCCCCTCAAACGAGAGCGCATAGAGGGTACCGACTTGGTGTTCTTTCGAGAGTTAACGAGTGGCATCTATTTTGGGAAAAGTGGGAGAGAAGACAATGGCAATACCGCCTACGACACTTGTACATACACGCGGGCAGAGATTCGACGTTTGGCTGTAAAAGGGTTCGAGGCAGCCATGCTGCGTTCAAAGAAACTCTGTTGTGTAGACAAGGCGAATGTTTTGGAATCTTCACGCTTGTGGCGAGAGACGGTTCAGTCAATGGAAAAAGAATATCCAGAAGTTGAAGTGTCCTATGAATTTGTAGATGCCGTTGCCATGCGCTTAGTGCAGTGGCCTAATTCGTATGACGTCTTGATCACAGAAAATCTATTTGGTGATATTTTAACCGATGAGGCTTCAGTGATTTCTGGCTCTATGGGATTAATGCCTTCAGCATCTCTGGGCGAAAAAATATCTCTCTTTGAGCCTATCCATGGTTCGTACCCTCAGGCTGCAGGAAAAGACATCGCTAATCCGTTGGCTACGATTCTTTCGGCGGCAATGATGTTTGAAACGGCTTTTGGACTTCAGGAAGAAGCCGAAGCGATTAGAGCAGTGGTCAATAAATCATTGGATGAACGTATTGTGACTGAAGATCTTGCGGAAAGCGGTAAAGCATATAAGACCAGTGAGGTAGGAGACTGGTTAGCTGCCCACATATAGCCCGCAAAAGGAAACGAAAAAAGCCCCGACAATTTGTCGGGGCTTTTTATTTTGAATCAAAATCTTCTAATTAGATACTGGCTTCCATCACATTTGCAGAAATAGTCAATACAGACTTTTCTGGCAATGTGTTAGCCGTAATCGTTATGTTTTTACTTTGAGCGTTCTTTTGTTTACCTGGCTTGTAAACTACTTTGATCTCTCCTTTCTCTCCTGGAGGAATAGGCTCCTTAGGATATTCAGGTACCGTGCAACCGCAAGACCCTTTTGCATTTTCAATGATCAATGGCTCAGTACCCGTATTGGTAAAGGCAAAAACTTTTGTGTTTTCAGAATCCTGGGAAATGGTTCCGAAATCATGACCAGTTTCTGCGAACTCCATCGTTGTAACAGGACCTGCTGGAGCTGTTTTTGATGCAGTAGTCTTTAACGGATCTACCGTTTTTGCCTTATCTAAGGCAACCTTCTTTTCTTTGAGATTGTTTGCAGATACTGCCGCTGTTCTTTCGAATGAGGCTCTGTCAGCGCTGGGGTCTGCATAAGATGGGCCATCGTCTGTGATTAAAATTGCAGTATTCACAACTAGCAATGCTGCAATAAATACTAGCAATCCTGTTTTTAAGTTTTCACTCATGATAAATTGTTTTCGTAGTTTAGTTTGTAAAGGTATAAAATAGAGTTTCGGATTTGGAACTCTGTTGTCTTAAAGCCGAGAATCGGCTAATTTAAACTCGTTGTAGTCATTCTCTTTAAGTATTTCAATGGCCTTAATGTAAGTGCCCCAATACGGGTTAAATACTTGGTAGTAGGCGCTGTAATCCCATAAGTTTCTTGCGATAAGGGCTTTGAGCCTTCCTTCAATCATCTTTTTAGAGGTGTTAAATTCTTCTTCGCTCCAATCTATTTCCTCGTCTTCTTTGGCGGCATATTCTTTGAGTTCTGCAACTGCTATATCAATATCAAATCCATCTACATAGGCTCCAACATCACCAAATTCTTTGAGAAGCTTCTTTCTCTGCTTGTTGGTGTAAGTAATTGCGAATGAATTCATGACGCCTTTTCGAATTAGGTCGCTGTTTAGATCTGAGGATGCCGTTGTGTCTAGAGGAACAAAGACATCGGGTAAGATTCCACCTCCACCGTAAACCACTCGACCGTTTTCAGTCGAATATTTCAATGAATCAGGGAAATCCAAACTATCCAAAGACCAAAATTCACCACTTTCGTAGCGATCAAATTTTTCTCGATAATACGCATCCATTCCGTTGTCATATGGCTTTTGGATGCAGCGTCCGCTTGGGGTGAAGTATTTTTGAGTGGTCAGCCTGATATAGCTTCCGTCGGGCAATGGGATTGGCCGTTGAACCAATCCTTTGCCAAATGTTCTTCGTCCAACGATCAGACCGCGGTCCCAATCTTGTATAGCTCCTGATACGATTTCCGAAGCACTAGCCGAACCTTCGTTGGTCAATACAATGAGTCGTCCTTCTTCAAATTCTCCTTTGGAGGTGGATACCATCTCCCTTTTTGGATAGCTTCTCCCTTCAGTGTAAACGATCATTTTGTTTGTTGAAATAAACTCATCGGCAAGCTGCCGGCTGGTTTCCAAAAGGCCTCCACCATTTCCTTGTAAGTCGAGGACCAAGTCCTGCATACCTTGTTCTTTTAAGGACTTTATTGCTGCGTGGAATTCATCCATTGTGGTTTTAGAAAAACGGTTGATCTTGATGTATCCGATTTTATCCGTCGCCATGTAAGATGCATCTAAACTGTAGAGCGGTATCTCATCCCTTACGATATCGAAAATGAGCACTTTAGAGTTTTCTCTTCTACGAATGCCTACTGTTACCTCCGTTCCTTTGGTTCCGCGAAGGCTTGACGTAACATCGCTATTGGTTACTCCTGTGCCTGCTACGTTTTCGCCATCAATACTCACAATTTTATCTCCAGCCATAATGCCCAAAGACTCACTTGGTCCACCAGAAATAGGGGAGACCACCGTGATAGTATCTCTCAATATATTGAACTGAATTCCGATTCCCTCAAAGTTTCCTTCAAGTCCTTCGTTCGCTCGCTTTACATCGTCGGCTGGAATATAAACGCTGTGAGGGTCCAACTCTCCCAATACTTCTCGAATCACCTCATCTACGACTTTTTCAAGTTCGACGCTGTCTACATAACTGTTCTCAAGATGATAAAGAAGTGCCGTTATTTTTTCAGCGGCTTTTCTGAATTCAGGTTGATCTTCTTTTGACTGGGCTTTTGATACCGTTAAAGCCAAAACGGCAATGGTGACTAAGATGAGTCTTTTCATATTAAATACTTTCGAATCCTAAATATAACGCTTTACAGAACCTTTCAGCTTGCTGTTGCAGTGTTAATTCGAGTTAAAGTCTGATGACTTTATCCTGTAACGTTCTTCGGTTGTAAAAGTTCCTTTAATCTCTCTCGAAGTGCGCACCTGAAACCTAACTGCCCTTGATGCGTATACGCGTGTGACATTAGTCTGGATCTGAGAAATTTGGCTTCTCCATATGAGCGTAGAGAAATGGTACACTTTTACCAATGAAGACTGGAAAACATTAGAAGATCAGTTTAAGTCTTCCTATTTGCCTGTTCTTCGTTTTGTAACCGAAAACAAGGGTTCCTTTTCGGAAGCTCGAGATATTTATATCGAGGCATTCTACTATTATACCCGCTCCATCGAGCTCAAAGGAAAGTCCTATCTAGAAAAATCTTCAGGATTGATTTATTCATTCGCGCGAATCATCTGGCTTAAAAAGTTGGAGAAGCGCAACGTTGATTTGAACTTTGTGCAGCATCGAAGAGAATATTACGATCTCGACCATGCGTTCCACGAGATAGATTTGATGAATGAACGCAGCGAGAAGGCTGCTTCAAAACTGGCTCTTATTGGTGAGCCCTGCAGAACGATGATGATTGAGTTAATTGGGATGGGCAAGCCTTTTGAAGAAGTTGGACCTAGGCTCGGTTTTAGCGTAGAAGAAAGAGCTATGAATCGGCTGTCAGGATGCTTGAGGAAATTGGTAGAGCTTACCGAGAACAAAACTTTTAAGATAGAGAATGAAGATTTCGTAAAATGTCTGAACTACGTGATAGCTCCAGACAAACAAGCGAAGCCAGTAGGAGAAGAAATGGAGGTTTGTCTTGCAATGACTTCCAGAGTTGTAGCAACGGTAAAAAATCACGTTAGTTCAAAGGAGCGAACAACCATCTTAAGAGAATATAGGGACCGCTTGCTTCCAGATGATGCGAGCAACTTAAAGAAGATGGAGGACAATCCAAAAAAGATTAAAATGAAACCATTACAGCTAATATCATTTGCTGCAATTATCGCGGTTGTAGTCTCAGGACTCACCTCTCTTGGTCTCTACAATATGGCAACTAATCAAGATGTGATTTATCCAGTGGCTGCAGTGGATACATTTACAGTAGACACGATCGAGTTTACTCCCGTTCTTGAATGGAGAGAAAAAAGTGCCTTTATCATTAACGAAGATGGTTTTGCTTTAACCTCTGCCGAGCATTTGTCAAAGGGAGATAATATTAGCGTATGCAATGACCTTTTACACACAAGTACTGCCGAGGTAATAGCAATTGATAAAAAAACTGGCTTGGCACTTCTTCTGGTTGATTCGGTTTTGCGAACGTCCGTCCCCTTTAGATTTTCACAAACTGCCTCTGAAGTGGGAGACGAGATGATTTCTTTGGGCTATTCAGATGGTAAACTATTGTTTGGAGAGGCGACCACACAATTTTCTGATCTAGAGACTATGTGGTTAGGCGGATATGCTTTGTATCCTGGAGCACCATTGTTTTCGAAGAACGGAGAATTGAAAGGCATCATCATTGAATCAAGTGAAGGCAAGCTTTCTCAAGGAATCGAAGCACTGAACGATTTTCTGGAGTTCGCTACAACGCATGATGTCAATTTACCAACGAGAAACAAACTGTATTACGATAGCACAGCTCAAAGAGTGCAGAGATTGAAGCCGTGCATTTTGAGAATAAAATTTCAAACTTAGCTGGCAACTATTTGAGCAGACAAGCGTATTGTAATTGATGAAGAATTAATATTTTAGGGCTATGAATAAGAAAGCCTCCCTTGCTATGGGGAGGCTTTTGTTTTTTTAAGATTTAAGTGCCCTAATGAATACCTGCGTCAGCTAAATATCTTTCGGCGTCAAGGGCTGCCATACAGCCAGTTCCTGCAGCGGTAACTGCTTGTCTGTATATTTTATCGGCGGCATCTCCTGATGCAAATACTCCTTTAATATTGGTCTTAGTAGATCCAGGCGTTACCTTGAGGTAGCCTGTTTCGTCCATATCCAATTGTCCTTTGAATATACCAGTATTCGGCGTGTGGCCAATGGCAACGAAGAATCCCGTGATCTTGATTTCTTTTGTTTCGTTGGAAACTCTGTCCCTCACCCGAACTCCATCTACACCAGATTCTCCTAAAATCTCATCAGTTTCAGTGTTCCACAGAATTTCAATGTTTTCTGTGTTCATGACTCTATGCTGCATTGCCTTTGAGGCACGTAGCTCATCTCTCCTTACCAACATGGTTACTTTCTTGCAAAGCTTTGCCAAATAACTGGCTTCTTCACAAGCGGTATCTCCACCACCTACGATAGCGACATCTTGACCTTTGTAAAAGAAACCGTCACAAACCGCACAGGCACTTACTCCAAATCCGTTTAGTCTTTTCTCACTTTCGATACCCAGCCATTTGGCAGAAGCACCTGTAGAAATAATAATAGAGTCAGCCGTAATTTCTTTGTTGCCATCTATCGTTACTACATGCTTAGTGCCATTGAACTCGACCGCTGTGGCTAAACCAAATCGCACATCCGTTCCAAACCTTATGGCTTGTTTTCTAAAATCTTCCATCATCTCAGGTCCTTGAGTTCCGTCGGGGTATCCCGGATAGTTCTCCACTTCAGTGGTGATGGTAAGTTGTCCTCCCGGTTGCAGCCCTTGGTACATTACGGGATTCATATCAGCTCGCGCTGCGTAGATTGCTGCGGTATAGCCCGCAGGGCCTGATCCAATTATCAGGCATTTTACATGTTCAGTATCTTGACTCATTGTCGAGTGTTTTTTTCAGGGTGCAAATTTACGAACTATCCTTTCTATGTGAAGAAAAATATATATCACCAAAGTTTATATCAGTTATGGAAAACCCTATGGAGTAGCAAATATAGTATCGTAAACACAGGCAGAGCCAGCCCAGATGCCTAGCCCACCCTCTATATTTGTTATTACATTGTTCGGAGCCGCAAAAGGGCTACCATTTGTTCCCAGCTGCTGTTCAAAAGTTCGATAGAATTGATAACTGGGTTCTGAGATGGAGCAAAACTTGAAAACAAAACGATCTCCAAGTTCAAAATATCCGTCTTCATCTCCTATATCTACGGGGCGAGAAGAGTTGAATGGTTGTCCTCGTTGAAATCCCACTTCAATTGAAGTTCCGTTAAAAAATTCATCTAGGAACGTCGATCCAAGAGGCGCATAGTAAACCTCGTCGATTGGATTATCATTGTTATTTGGTCCAATCCTTTTCGTGAAAACCCGATAGGCATTGTTGAGAGTGTCAGGGTCAACGAATCGAGTAAATACGTAGCCATATTGCGGGCTATTTGCCCATAGTTTGAAATAGGATGAATCAGGGACAACCGGGTTGGGAATGTGAGTTCTTGCAGTAAGAACCTGATCGTCTGCCTCTACGCGCAGGTCGTAAGAGGTGTTGAAATCTCCTAGTATATCAAAACCGATGTAACCGCACAGAGGAAGGTCATCCAAATCTTCAGGCGGTATTCCAATTAGTTCAGCAAATTCGGACAAGAGTTCTTCAGGAATATCGGCCGCGCATACCGCGGTAAGTTCAAGGTTATTCACAAAAACAGTAGCATCAGCGATATATGAGTTGGCGATGTCGGCAGGTGTTGTTGGTTCAAAAAAGCCCCTAGTCTTCGAGACAAGAACGATTGGAGGCCTTCCATTTTCGATGGAGCCTTCAATTACAATTTGTGGTTCGGATTCGGGAATATCAATATCGATGTCTTTTTCGCAAGAAACCAATAGGAACCCCAATATCGCTATGTGCCAAAACCTTTTCAAAATTGAAAATTCCATGTGACAGCAGGTAGGATGGGGAAAAGGGAGACTTGTTTTGCCTGAACTTGAAAGGTGCCATTGGCAGCTTCCCCTTGATTATCAAAATAGTAGAAGTAGGGGTTCAAACGGTTGTAAACATTGTAGATCGAAAATACCCATTGCGATTGAATGCGCTTTCGTTTTTCAATTATTTCTCCCGTCACTTTATCGGTGATTGTCTTGGTTTGACTTGTTGAATATGTCGCCGAAAGATCCATCCGATGGTAGTCTCTCATTCTAAAACTATTTCGGTCAGAGTAGTTGTATACAAGTGTGTTTTCAATAAAGTAACCACTTACGGGTAGCGTAATCGCTCGGCCAGTGCCGAATACAAAAGTGCCCGAAACGGTCCATTTATCCGTAAGCCGATGAGCCGCCACCACAGAAATATCGTGAGTGCGATCAAAAGTAGCAGGAAACCACTGCCCTCTGTTTATGGCATCAAATTGCCGCTCGGTGCGCGATAAAGTATACCCAATCCAACCTGTTGTTTTACCGAAGTTTTTCTTGACGAAAAACTCGATTCCGTATGACTCCCCTCTGCCAAAGGTCAGCAAATTGTCTTCGTTATTGTCCACTCCATCACTGGGCTGAGTATTCTCTTTGTACTCAACGAGGTTTTCCATTTCCTTGTAATAGGCTTCCACCGATGCCTCAATGTTACCACCGTCAAAAAGTCGGAAATAACCAACCGCATATTGCCTTCCAAGTTGGGGTTGAATGAGCTCCGTGCTCGGCAACCAAACATCGGTAGGCAGCGCCAGAGGAGAGAGGTTGGCCAAGTGTATATACTGATAGTTTTGAGTGAATGAAGCTTTTACCGATGCCTTCTCAGAAAGGCGGTAGCTCGTGCTAAATCGTGGTTCCCAGCCAATGTAGTCTGCGATGGTCTCTCCCGAGCCATAGCTAATGGTGTCTTGTTTGGAGCCATTTTCATCAAGGATATATCTCGTGAATGGACCCGTGTGGGCAAATGCAGAAACGCGCAGTCCCGCTTCAACTTTCCAAACATCCGTTAGGTCAAACTCGTCCGAGATATATAGCGCTCCCTCATGGCTGTAAAACTGTTGTTGCTCCCCTAGGTCAAAAATGGTTTCGCCTTGTTCTGCCGACGAATTGTTGGGGCTGATATCGTGAAAGACATAGGAGAATCCCGTTTTGATATGGTGATTTCCAAGTTTGAACGAAAGTTGTGGCTTCAATCTATAGTCTGTTATTTGACTATTTACTTGGAGTAAAAACTCGTCTTGACTTCCCGTAAAACCAAAATTGTATTTGGTGAATGAACCGTTTACTTTGAGTAGAACATCATCATTGATTATCTTCTGATATCCAGCGGACACAATTCGATTTCCCCAAGTCACATTGGTTTTGAATTCAGTTTGAGGACTGTTAAAATCGAAAGCATCATCACCAAAATACCCACTGAGATAAACGGAGCTCCCTTTTCCCAAATCCCAGTCAAGTCTTCCATTCAGGTCGTAAAAGAAATATTGGCTTCCGCCAAAATCCGATTCCTCGCTGACGAATGGAGTGATCAAGGCATCGATATAAGTTCTTCGGCCTGAAAAAATGAAGGAGGCTTTATTCTTGATCAAGGGCCCTTCGAGAGTAAGCCGGCTTGAGATAACTCCGAGTCCGCCTCTCCCTTGAAATTTTTCAGTGCTTCCTTTCCTTTGCGATATGTTGATTACCGATGCCAATCTCTCCCCATATTCGGCGGGCATTCCTCCTTTATAAAGCTCTACCCCTTCGATAGCATCCGAATTAAAAACGGAAAAAAAACCAAGTAAATGAGAGGCGTTGTAGACCACAGCATCATCGAAGAGGATGAGGTTCTGGTCAGGACCTCCACCTCTCACATAAAATCCTGAACTACCTTCTCCTGCTGCTTGAACTCCAGGGAGCAATTGAATCGTTTTGAGCAAATCTACTTCACCCAAAAAGGCGGGCAAGAGTTTGATGGTTTCCATATCGAGTCGAGTTCGGCCCATTGCCGTTCCAGAGGTGTAATCAGAAATATAGGCCTTGATCTCCACCTGTTGCAGAGTGATGTTGCTTAAGCCAATATCAAATGCCTTGCTTTCACCTTCTTCCAATGACACTGTTAAAATGGTAGGATTGTAGCCTGCGTATGAGAAGCGTACCTCGTAAGTGCCTGGCTTTAGTGAAATATCAAACCGTCCTTCGAGGTCGGCGGCTATGCCTTTGTTGGCACTCGGAATGTAAACGGTAGCACCAGGCAGTGAAACACCCGAAAGGCTATCGCTAACCAAGCCGTAAATCGATGCAGATTCCTGGGCTTTCAGGCCGAGGAGAACAATAGAAAATGCGAATAAAAGTGCGATTGGTTTCAAGTAGCCAAATAACTGCTAAGGTCGCGAAAAGTTGTCTGCGATCCTGATTCTTCAGCATGAGCCTTGTATGATAATTGCGTAGCTTGGTCTGAAAATCGCCTTTTGCTACATCTGGTAATTGGCTCTGAAACGCACCGATGGGTATGCCCCTTTCGGCTTGCTGAAGAATGGTTTTGAATGAACGCGGTTCGTCACTGCGCTCAATCGCACCAGCTGAAAATATTTCGAAGCAAGCTTGGGTATTTGTGTTTTGACTCAAGTTTTCTCGAGAAGGATTCACCTTCGCCTCCTTCGTCGGACCGGTGATCCTGGACGTAGGGAATGATAAGCTTTTGAAATCCTGCACAGCTCCTAGGTCACTGTACTGATTTTTGCATTCTGTAAATACTTCGAAGCAAGCTTGGGTATTTGCGTTTTGACTCAAATTTTTTCGAGAAGGATTCACCTTCGCCTCCTTCGTCTGCTCGGTGATCCTTTGCGGAGGGAACGATAACCTTTTATAATCCTGCTCAGCTCCTTCGTCGCTGCGCTGATTTTTACATTCTGAAAATACTTCGAAGCAAGCTTCGGCATTTGTGTTTTGACTCAAATTTTTTCGAGAAGGATTCACCTTCGCCTCCTTCGTCTGCTCGGTGATCCTTTGCGGAGGGAACGATAAGCTTTTGAAATCCTGCTCAGCTCCTTCGTCGCTGCGCTGATTTTTACATTCTGAAAATACTTCGAAGCAAGCTTCGGCATTTTCAGAATGCAAAAATCCCCGCTCGAGTAGAGCGGGGATTTCAAAAGTTTGTCGGGGAGAGAGGATTCGAACCTCCGATCTCTGGTCCCCCAGACCAGCACTTTAACCGAACTAAGCTACACCCCGCAACTGCGCTTCCCTTTCGGGGAAACGAAAATAATCTTTTGGATTTAATATCATCGAGCTTGTCCAATTTTATGTTTGAACTTAATTTTTGACTCTGTTCTTGAATAAGTGAAGCAGCTGCTGTGCAGAGACAGGCTTGGAAATACCCCCAAGCACTAAAGCTTCATCTCTATAAAGGCTGTGATTGGCTTCCTGGTTCTTATCACTTATCAATATGAACTTACTCTTGTATTGATCAGTAAATGCCACTTTGAAAGAATCAATGAATTCAGTCGCATTGATATCTAAATTACTCGGATTGTAAATGATGAAGTCAGGAAAAGGGTAGCTGCAATTTTTCTGTTTATGCAAATAGGCAAGAGCACTAGATGCAGAGGTGGTGTGAATAACATTTCCAGCTAAATGTAATTTTCTTAATTCATGAGATAACGTTGCACTGGAATAAGAATCTCGGTCGGCAATCAAGATCATTGGTAGAGAGTTGAACATGGCAGCAAGGTTTTGAATGTGAATAAACAGGCACAGCTTTCGCCGGGTAGCATCTCTGAACTTAAAGTTCAAGTATCCAACTTCACGGGAGTTTTTCAACTCTTCTAAATCTAGGAATTTATTTTCTCAAACCTCTGCTTTAGCCCTGATAATGATGCCTTAAATTTTATAGTTTGCGAGTTTAATAGGGTCGTTTTATTGGACGTAATAGCCCTCTAACCAAAATGTCAAATGTGCGATTGAATCTAAAATGAATTATATTACAGATTCAAAACCATCAACTTAACCAACCGTGAAAAATTCTTTTGTTCTCCTCGTATCCCTGTTTTTTGTTTCGACTATCTACTCTCAATCCTTCTCTCCTCCTAAATTTCTAAGCTCTACTCCCTTTGAGTTGAAAGGAGCTGTGCTCATTGATGTCGATGGAGATGGCGATCTCGATGCCTTAGCAGGCGGTGTTGGCTTCAATGATTCTGGAATTGAAACCTGGATCAACCAGAATGGTGATTTCGAGCTTAGATCGGGCAATATCCCTTTTAGTCAATTTGGATCTGGTGTATTTGCCGTGGGTGATATCGATATGGATGGCGATCAAGATTTTGCGGCGGTTGTTGAAGAAACCCTTGTCTGGTATGCAAACGATGGTTTAGGCTTCTTTGCCAATCCATCGATCATAGCTTCTGATGTAGGCGGCATCAGAAGTATAGCACTCGGTCAGCTCGATGCCACTGCAGGGATGGAAATGGTTATAACCCGTCTTGATGTCGAAGATGTTTTGGTTTTCGCGAATGATGGAAACGGAAATTATGGAGCTGCCATTACAGTTACTGAAGAGTCCATTGATCCAATAGATGCACTTATTGGAGATTTTTCGGGCGATGGCCTCAATGATATTGCCGTGGCTTGTCTGAATGGTTGCGATGTTACTTGGCATGAAAACCATGGAGGACTGAGTTTCGGCCCTCAAGTCAGTCTGGGAACAGATCAAATCGGAACTTATAAATTGGCTTTGGAAGATTATGACGAGAACGGACATTTGGACATTGCTTCTGTCGGTACTGGTACGGACGATCTCTCCATTTTCTTCAATTCGGGTTCTGGAAATTTTGGCCCGAGAACAGTTATTTCTACCAACGTTGACGGAGCTACCAATATGGCTGTCGGAGACTTTAACAGTGATGGTCATGCCGACCTTTGCGTTGGTGCGTCGAATGTTAGTGCTCCCACTATTTTCCTGGGAGATGGCACGGGAACGTTTACTGAATTGTTCATCCCGGAAACAGGTGGTACAGCAAATCCTGAACGTTTTTTAGCAGGAGATGTAGATAATGATGGAAAAACTGACTTAGTCACAGCTTCGCAAAATGACAATAAGTTGGCTTGGTTTCGTCAAAAATCTGTTTTGGCCTCAACGGTGGAAAATCCCTTTGAACACCAAGTCCTTCTTAATAAACCAGCATCGAGTGTGAATGACCTTGCGTCAGGTGATATGGATGGAGACGGATTAAAGGATTTGATCTCTACAGAACGCACATCTGGGAGAGTGACATGGTACAGAAATGATGTGAGTGGTTCACTGGGAGAACAGTTGGTTCTGCTTGATTTGAATGAAGGTTTGGCTGGGCTTGACGTGGGAGACATGAATGGCGATGGTGCAATGGATGTAATCGTCACCAATACTTCTGATAGCACCGTCGCTATATACCTTAACCAAGGCGGTGGGTTGAACTTTACTGAGGTCATTATTGATCAAGGGTTGGATGGTCCATACTCTCCTCATCTATCTGATATCGATAATGATGGCGACCTCGATATTTTACAAGCAGTTGGTTGGGATCAAACGGTGTCTATATATCCGAATTTGGGAAGTGGGGTTTTTGGTCCGCCAATTACAATTTGTGATGATTGTCTTTTTTCCACTGCCATCGCTGCCCAAGATCTCAATGATGATGACTTGCCTGAATTACTCGTTTATGTAGGACAGAATCAAGACCTTGAAATATATGAGAACCTTGGAGGGATGTCTTTTGGAGAGCCTGAATTGATAGTAGATCTAGTAAATGGCTGCAGGGATATCGCATTTCTTGATTTTGATGAAGACGGCGATTTGGATGTTTTTTCAACAGGGATTTTTACTAACCGAATTAGATACGCCGAGAATCTGGGTGGGTTAAATTTTGCCGCGGATTTAGAAGTGCCGTTTAGCGTCGATGGAGTTTACAAATTGGCTGTTCTCGATGCAGATTTAGACGGTGATGATGACTTAGCTTATGCCGACTTCTTTGCCAATCGAATTAGACTTATTCTATTAGAAGATGGCGAGTTTGTTGAGAGGATTAACATTGACAACGTCTTTGAGAATCCTTTCACTCTTTTGGCGGAAGACTTTAACGGAGATGGCTCGGTAGACTTGACATCAGGATACCGCAACTATCTGGCTTTTTATGAAAATGAAGCCAAAGCTTGTTCTTCACTTCGTCCTGAAAACTTAGAAGTCTCCTTTACTGCTAGTACCGTGCAATTTTCTTGGGATCCTGTTCCTGGAACTGTTGCTTGTCGCATTACCTTGCAAAATCAACTGGCTCAGGTTACCCAACAGAATATTTTCGGAGTTGAGCCTTCGAGTTTTGAAGCTCCTTTGAGCGCACTCACCGCCGGGCCAGGATACATCTGGCGTGTGCAATGCGCTTGCGGTTTAAATCCAATTGACGCTACTGCCGCTTCACAGGTAGATTTCTTTCAGGAGCCTCAAGGGTTAACGGTTTTCCCAAATCCAGCCCAAGAAAACCTTCAGGTGCATTTCGATTCTGGTGTTCATCCATCTGGGATGAATTATAGCATCACAGATTTGCAAGGGCGTGTGCTCACACGAGGAATTTATTCTAACCAAATCAATCTTGGCGAACTTGAAAGCGGTTACTACCTCATTGATATGGATGGCAAGGTATCGCGCTTCTTCAAAAATTAGCACCTTACTTCGCCATTGATGAATAGTAATCCTTAGAATTACTCTTATTTAAAAGCTTGCGTATGCCGTCTTCTACCCACCAAGAATTGATCAACGAATTCTACCAAGCTTTTTCGCGGTTAGATGCTGAAGCTATGGCTTCTTGTTACCATAAAGGTGTGGTATTCCAAGACCCCGCTTTCGGAACGCTCAAAGGGCAGAGAGCTAGTAATATGTGGCGTATGCTTTGCCAAAGCCAGAAAGGAAAAGACTTTACCGTAGAATTTTCGGATGTCAAAGCGAGCGATCAAGGTGGCTCTGCGCATTGGGAAGCCAAGTATACTTTTTCCCAAACGGGTAGAAAAGTGCACAACAAGATTAACGCTCATTTCGAAATCTCCGATGGGAAAATCACCAAGCATGTAGATCATTTTGATCTCAGAAATTGGGCAAAGCAAGCCATGGGTTTTAAAGGAGCTTTTTTGGGGGGAACGTCCTTCTTCAAGAAGAAACTCCAGGCACAGACCAATGGGATGCTCGCTAAGTTTGAAAAGAAGATTTAGCTCTCTAAATGAATATCCAACTAAGACCTTATCACCCAAAAGATAAAGAGGAGGTACTCGAACTTATTAGACAGAGTACTCCCCAGTTTTTTCATTCTTCTGAGGAGGCTGATCTGATCAACTATCTAACAGATGAATTGGAAGACTATTTCGTAGCTCTGAATGGCACTGCTATTATCGGATCGGGAGGAATCAATTACTTTCCAGCCGAAAATACTGCAAGGATTTCCTGGGATATGGTGCATCCCGATTACCATGGTAAAGGAATCGGACGCTCATTGGTACAGCATCGATTTGCGGTAATCCGAGCGAAGACCAATTATAGAAATGTGATTGTGAGAACATCGCAGATCACATTCAAATTCTACGAGAAGATGGGCTTCGATCTCGACAAAATCGAGAAAGATTATTGGGCCGAAGGGTTTGATTTGTATGTGATGAGAAAGGAGATCAACGCCGAAAGTTCGATTGTTTGATTTGTGTTTGTCTCATCCGATTCCTGCACATATTTCTGATTTTAGATCGAATACTTAAGAGATTTGTAAAATTGCGGTTTACTTGGCGAGATGTTAGAGTGTTTTAATGACACTTACCTAAGTTTCGCTCCCACAAAAGGTGCTCTCCTAAAAAGGGCCAATAGTTCCAACCACCGATGGGAAAGAAAATCAACTTTATAGTATTGGCGATGATCGTGATCATCTGCTTAGTGACCGCCGAGCATTACGAGGAACTCACCTCTGCCATCGACTCGGGAGATACCGCTTGGATGATTGTGGCCAGTGCGTTTGTGCTGCTCATGACTCCCGGACTTTCCTTTTTCTACGGTGGGATGATCAGCAAGAAGCACATCATATCTACCATGTTGCAAAGCTTTGTGGCGCTGGGGGTTATAAGCGTGCTCTGGGTTTTTGTGGGCTTCAGCCTCTGCTTTGGCGAAAGCATCGGCGGTATTATTGGTAATCCTTTTACTTATTTCAATTTTCACGGGGTAGGCTCGGAGCCCAATCCAGATTTTGCCGAGACCATTCCTTTTATGCTTTTTGCCTTGTTTCAGCTCAAGTTTGCCATCATCACCCCCGCTTTGATCACGGGCAGTATGGCGGGCCGAATTCGGTTTCGCAGTTACATTCTCTTTATGGTACTTTTCTCTTTGCTCATATACAGCCCTCTCGCACACATGACTTGGCATCCCGATGGATTGCTGCGCAATTGGGGCGTCTTGGATTTTGCTGGGGGTACCGTCGTGCACATGTCCGCAGGTTTGGCCGCTTTGGCTGGTGCGGTTTTTCTCGGAAAACGAAAAGAGCAAACGCTCGAACACGGCAATGTTCCCTTCGT
>Ga0222674_1000427_pt1 | contig 15446 bp, 12 predicted proteins | sample AntAcemetagen866_FD_179804 | JGI IMG/M metagenome (GOLD analysis project Ga0222674, IMG submission 179804) | Saline water microbial communities from Ace Lake, Antarctica - #866 | ecosystem: Environmental > Aquatic > Non-marine Saline and Alkaline > Saline | place: Antarctica: Ace Lake...
CAAAAACATAGCACTCTGCTAACTCGTAAGAGGATGTATAGGGTGTGACGCCTGCCCGGTGCTGGAAGGTTAAAAGGAGGTGTTATCTTTCGGGAGAAGCATCGAATTGAAGCCCCAGTAAACGGCGGCCGTAACTATAACGGTCCTAAGGTAGCGAAATTCCTTGTCGGGTAAGTTCCGACCTGCACGAATGGCGTAACGATTTCCCCGCTGTCTCGGCCTGGTGCTCAGCGAAGTTGAAAAGACTGTGAAGATGCAGTCTACCCGCAGCAAGACGGAAAGACCCCGTGAACCTTTACTATAGCTTGACACTGATATTCGAAATTTTCTGTGTAGGATAGGTGGGAGACTTTGAGACGATGGCGCTAGCTGTCGTGGAGTCACCCTTGAAATACCACCCTGATGGTTTTGGATATCTAACCTTGGTCCCTTATCGGGATTAGGAACAGTGTCTGGTGGGTAGTTTGACTGGGGCGGTCGCCTCCCAAATTGTAACGGAGGCGTTCAAAGGTTCCCTCAGGCCGGATAGAAATCGGTCGTAGAGTGCAAAGGCATAAGGGAGCTTAACTGCGAGAGTGACAATTCGAGCAGATACGAAAGTAGGACTTAGTGATCCGGTGGTTCCGAATGGAAGGGCCATCGCTCAACGGATAAAAGGTACTCCGGGGATAACAGGCTGATCTCCTCCAAGAGTTCACATCGACGAGGAGGTTTGGCACCTCGATGTCGGCTCATCACATCCTGGGGCTGGAGCAGGTCCCAAGGGTTTGGCTGTTCGCCAATTAAAGTGGTACGCGAGCTGGGTTCAGAACGTCGTGAGACAGTTCGGTCCCTATCTGCTGTGGGCGCAGGAAATTTGAGAGGATCTGTTCTTAGTACGAGAGGACCGGAATGGACAAACCACTAGTGTACCAATTGTCGCGCCAGCGGCATCGTTGGGTAGCTATGTTTGGAAGGGATAACCGCTGAAAGCATCTAAGTGGGAAGCCCACCTCAAGATTAGATTTCCCTGGCTTAGGCCCTGTAGACCCGTTCAAGACTAGGACGTTGATAGGCTGGAGGTGGAAGTGCGGTAACGTATGGAGCTGACCAGTACTAATCGGTCGTGAGGCTTATTATATTCGCCGTTATACTCCTTACTTGAGAGGATCAAGTTACAAGAGTAGAGCATTGAGTAAAGTTAAAGTCATGAGTTGTTATTTAGAATCTACTATCTTTATCTTCAGTTGAAAAAGACACGCTTTGGCTGTGTTTTTAGCGAGAAGGAAACACCTGTTCCCATTCCGAACACAGAAGTTAAGCTTCTCAGCGGCGATGGTACTGCCGACTTATCGGTGGGAGAGTAGCTCAATGCAGCCTTAAAAAATAGAAAGCCCCTTGGAGAAATCTGAGGGGCTTTCGACGTTTTATATGAGTAAAATAGGGAACTAATTTCTAGCTTCCTTCTATTGATCCGGCTCCTCTTTTTCCTGGTTATGTTCTTCTTGCCATCGGAGTATTTCTTCTTCGATTAAGTTCCACCCCATAGCTTCGGAGGTCTCCGTTAAAAATGAATTCATGACTTTTTCGACTCTTAGAAGTTGTTGTAGCCTATCATTCCAAGCAAGATCTTTTGAAAATATTGCATAGCAGACGTGACTAAAAACGGATTTAGTAAAAATACCTATGACCTCTTCAGGCGCACTCCCTGGGTTTATCTTAGGGATGAAAAATCCACTTGCTAAGGTGGTAGGGGTAACCACAATTTGCTCGGCTAGAACCTTCTGAGATTTTATTTCATTTAAGGTAAGACCAAGTCAACTTTTACCCCGTTTGCAACAAAATGGTGTGTTTCTGTGAGATGAACAAGGCCAGCTTGGTGCTATGAAAGAATGAAAGAATGGACCAAGTACTTCGAGCAGAGTTATGAGAGGGTGTTAGAGGGTGTTAGAGGGTATAGGTCCAAAATAGTAATGGCCCAGATTAAATAATAAAGGTTGAGATCTGTATATAGTCATGTTGACGAGTATATCAGATAGGAGCCCTTAAGCGACAGAATCGGTTTCATTGACGTCCGCAATATGATGTTCCTTGAGAACCTTTTTCGTCTCATCATAATCAACCTGTTTGATCACTTTAAAGGTTTTTAAGGTGATTTTTAGATCCTGCCATAGACTCATTTTTTCTACGTAAATGAGATCCAAAGCAAATCGATCCGTTGTAAAGGACATACGGTTGGTTATTTGCGCGAGTCCTGTCAAACCAGAAGGAACGCTAAAACGTTGATGGTAAGTTTCGGGAATTTTCGCCGTTTCAGTAACCATCAGAGGACGTGGTCCGACAATGCTCATCTCCCCTTTCAAAATATTAACTAGTTGCGGTAACTCGTCTAGACTCCAGTTCCGTAAGAATCTGCCCATCCGCGTGATACGTACATCGTCCTCGATGCTAATACGCTTCTTTGACGTTTCCTGCAACTCCTGATAGAGGTGATTATCCTCATCAAGCACATGATACATGGTGCGAAATTTATAGATTTTAAATAGCTGGTACCCTTGACCAATTCTGTCTTGAACGAAGAATACCGGTCCACGACTGCTCAATTTGATGAGAAGCGCAATACCAGCCAAGAGTGGGCTCAGTAGGATCAGGCTAATACCAACTATAAGGAGGTCCGCAAGGCGCTTAAACTTCCAGAATAACCACGTCATCTCCTTCGTCGCAAGATAGGACACCCTGATCGCGGCAAGGCGATTCTGTTGATCACCCTGCTCTGATACGAGCTTGCGCTGTATTTCTAAATTATTGGTCACGACCCTAAAGCCTCCTACCTGAAATTTCGGTAAAAAGAGGCCATACTTAAAGTTATAACTATAAGTTACATATAAACGCCTGAAATTAATGGCTAAAAATATCTAATTTTGGAGGGAATTATAGTCAGATTTTAATCTACGAAAGGCAGATTTCCTACTTTTTTTGAAAAAGACCAAATACCAATTATAGGAGGCATTTAAATAGAACTAACGTTGTCTGATAACCTGAGCCGGGACACCGCCAACAATGGCTTCATCAGCAATATTGTCCGAAACAACTGCACCGGCAGTCACCACGACATCTCTGCCAATTTTAACCTTCTGCAAAATTGTTGCACGTGCGGCAATCCAGGTTCCTGAGGCAATTTCAATTGATTCTGTCATCAAATCAAAACTGCTTTCACGGTAATTATGACTGCCGGTACAAAGATAAACTCCTTGGGATAAACACACATTATCGCCGATCAAGACATCAGCTAAGTTATCAATCCACAGATCCTCACCTAGCCAACAATAATCACCAACAGTTAAACGCCACGGATATTTAATACGAACATGTGCTTTAATAATAACGCACTTGCCAAGTCTAGCTCCAAAAGCTCGCAGAATTATTCTCTTCAAACCATATGTTGGAAAAAGTCCGGACTCAAATAACAAAATGCTAATCCAATACCAAAAAAACCTTTTAGCAAAGGAAGCACCTGGATTGTATTGACTGTTGTCATAAGTTTTTAATTGTAAAAAGCAATCGGACAATTCTCACCCCTTTTCAAAGGTCTTTTTTTATTTTAAGAATAGATTCAATCAAACTCTTCCACTTTTTTAAAGATGCAGTGCGGCTATTGGCGAGCGATGCATCCTGAAAATCTATACGGGGTGGGTGTTTTATAGATTGCTCTAGATACTGAACAATACCATCAACATCACCATTGTTAAAGCATGCTCCAAGTTTAAAATCGCTAATCTGGTAGGCGGTTTCAGAATCCTGCGGTCCAATGAATAGCATCGGTCTTTTAGCGGACAATATACCGTAAAACTTCGAAGGAACCATCACATCAGCATATTCTTGTCGCAAAGAAATAAGATGCAGATCAGCGGCAGTTAGCAGATTGGTAAGATGTGTCAAAGGTTGTGGAGGAAAAAATAAGACATTCGCTAGGTTTTTATTATTAACGAAATTCTGTACATCACTATAGCGCTTGCCGCCACCGACAATACAAAAAACGATCTCCGATCGATTGGCAAAATGCAACATAACATCACACATGGTTTGTTCATCATGGCCGATCCCTAGATTGCCTGAGTACATCACGACAAATTTGTCTTCTATATTCCACAATTTCCTATAATGAGGCTCATCCAATTTAGAATTTGATAAATGCGTTGAGATTTCATTGACAGACCACAAGGGAATCAGTTGAACCTTGGAGAGATCAACCTCTTTTTCTGCAATATATTGCTGCATACAGCGACCAAGTACGACATTGGCTTCCACTGAACGATAAATCTTTTTACTCACTAAACCCAGTATTCTTGCAAGATTGCTCCCCTTCTTTAACACTCCATAACGCACGGCAACATCCGGATAAATATCCATGACCCAATAGATCATTGGCACATGTTTTAATGAAACCATAACCCGTGCTAGAGCGGCAACCATAGGAGGAGAAGCGCCACAGATTAATAAATCTGGATTAAGCCGTAAACCCTTAAAAAAAACTAAAACAAAAAAAATGAAGGAATTGAGAAGTCGACCAAATATATGTTTGTTGCTCGCGATGTTTGTACCAACACGATAAACATCAACACCCGATATATTTTCTCGCTTCGCGAAAGAAGTACCCCGAAGTCCATAACAAGCACGACTACATAGCACCGATACCCGATAACCATTTTCAACCAAGTTACTGCCGAGATCATAGAAAAGCTGTGCCGTTGCCACCGTATCCGGGTAAAAGGTCTGATTCAAAAGCAAAATATGTCGGTTTTTTGTCATAATGATATTATACGCTAGGAGAGACCTAAATTGGAATAGTTGTAAGGGATGCATCAAATAGTCAAGTCACACCGTAGTTTTACCAAAAACAACCATGAAAAACACTGCAATGGCAGCTACCGCTGGAACAGTTTCCGGACAGGAGGCTTTAGCATAAAATAAAACAGAATCCCCGACTTCCTTCGACCCTAGCCTCATCATCCTCTGCCCAGACGGGGTCTACACCCATTATCCAGCTTGATTTGCCTTGGGTACAGGGGCTAGCGCTATGTCTAAAGTCAGGTCTGGTTAGACTGTGTGAAGGGTAGGAGATAAATGAGCCTTGATTTGCCTACCATCTTTTCGTAGTCTGGTTGTTCACCATTGACTCAGATTAACAGAAATTAAAACAGTTATCAGAGATGATTTGTAGTGTTTCACGAATACTCCAATTATATTGATACTCAGGGGTATTTTATGAGAAAATTGGAGAATGATTTAAAGGTCCCGTGAAGCATTTGTTAATTTGACTGTAAAGGAGATCCCGTCAGGAGAAGTCTTAAAAGTCTAAGAGATGATTTGACCGATTTTTAGTTTATTCATATTGATAAAAAAAATTATGTTCAGATAGTATAATAATAGAATGACTATTTAAAAGAGTATTTCATGAGCGAGCAGACCCATAAAGAGCCACTTTTTTTTGAGAATACTACAAAAAACTTTATCTATCTTAAGGCCTACAGTCGTCACTTTTATGTCATGGCAATTGTTATTTCTCTAGTAGCGCTTTTGGGTCATATTATCAATTATTCTTTTCATCATGAATCAATTGATTTGTATCGAATATCGGCTGGGTTATCACTTTTTGCTGCACTTATTCCATTTTCTACGAACCTCTTCTTAGATAATGACAAATATTGGTTGCTACCATGGACGATTTTTATCGCATCGCTTGGGATGTTTATTTTTTTAGAGCAAACTTTTGGAGAATATTTATTTTCATTCGAAATCAATCAGGAAAAAAGGCGTTTTTATTCAATAATATTTGTTTCTTTTTCAGTTTTTGCTCAGTTACTTATCCTTTTACCGACATTTCATATTTGGCTTGAACCAAAGTCGTTTAATTTTCGACCCCTAAAACGCTTTTGGTCTGAGTTAGATGACGTGATTCCACTGCCCGTTTGGATACCTTACATAAGCATTTCACTACTATTTATAAAACCATTGTTATTTTCCGGTGGGAATTTCCAATTAATTTTTCAAGAGTTCTTATTAAGTCGGACATCTCAAGCTGCCTGGGAGACAACTGGTTTTATAGGGGGCACTGCATTATCTCTATTCAAGCCTTTAGAAATGTTGGGTGGTATGACTCCTATCATTTCTCTTTTAAGTTACAAAGTTGGTAGAATCAAATGGCTGTTGATACCGAATGCTATATGGTTGGCTCTTACTTTTTTGAACGGGACTAGGTTTGTTTTTGTCAATCTATTCTTCACAATCATTTTATATAGAGTCGTCATTTGGGGGTTTTCTATAAAGAAAGCGCTACCTATTTTGGTCATATGTACAACGTTATTACTCGGGATTCTCGCGGCTCAATTTCAAGTAAGACAAGTTGGATTAGTTAGTTTAGATGAAAATAAGTTATTAGTGGAGTCCAAAAAGAACTTTACTGATAGCTCAGGGTTTCATCTTTTTAGTCTTTTTATAAGAGCTACTGATTTTGCAGAGACGCGAAGATTGGGTTACGGTCAAGGACTTCTATTTTTTCTAGTGCATCCTATACCTCGATTTTTATGGCCATCAAAGCCTATGCCTGTAGTTATTGATTATGCCATTTGGGAGGGGAATGACCCTCTTGCGGAAGCTCAATTCGGTGGGTATCCGCGAGTCAATTTAACACCACTGGTCTTCTCAGAGTTTTTTTTCGAATATAACATTTTAGGAATTTTCCTGGTTCTTCCATTTTATCTCTTGCTGTGTATAATAATTAATAGCTTGTTTGCGGATGACAGGAATAACAATATAAAAGTAATATGCTGGGCAATTCTTGCTGGGTGTTTTATGATGATGATGCGGGGTCTTTTTGTTTTTACATTGTATACGACACGCATGGTAGTACTGATCATTGGAATTTATCTTTTTTCACGAACGATTAAAATTGTAAATAGCTTCACTAAAAAGACCTAGCTTCATTTAAGTATCGAATAGTTTGGTTTAATAGATTATCAGCATAATTTTCTTTGTATCTGAAGTCGATATTTTACAAATAATAAGAAAATTTTGCTAAAGTTATTATATAGCATTGTGTGTTTAGCTAAAATAAGCTTTCTAAAAGTATTTAAGTGAGCTTGAGGTCTTAACTTGGGGCTGAGTCATATATTCCGGACTATAGTAAGTAGAAATCTGATATCCAGTGTTACAATTGTCACAAATGCGATCTCATTTCTAGCGGTGTCTTATGTCTTGGGGGTTTCAAGTTATGGGATTGTTGTTTGGATTTTAAGTTATAGCATGTTTATAGCTCAGATCTCTAGCTTGTCAATCACCATGTCTCTTCCGCATTATTATCATAGCAATTCCGACGGTATTCCTAGAACGCTCGTATCGGGTGCCACGATCTATTCATTCTTAGCGAGTATCTTTTTTGGTTGGATAGCCCTTTTGTTTTACAATGAGGCTTGGGAGGTTGGATCAGGAATATTTTTAATAACTATTATGGCTGGAATTTTTCAAGTTGCCACATATAGAATACTAATGGCGATAGCGCTAGTCGATGGTAGTTTAAAGATGTATTTTATATCGGTTTTTGTAGTTTCTACAATGCCCTCATGGCCCTCTGCCCTATATTGTTATATTTTTCATTCTGACTTGCATAACTATTTGGTCGTAAGATCTGTTTTGTATTTGTTGAGTGCTATCCTGTCGTTAGCCTTTATACTTAAGTTTACCAAAGGTAAGTGGTCTTATAAGTTACCGGTTCATATTTTAAAAAATATCCTATCGTTAGGGTTTAAGAATATTTTACCTGCCATGTCACAAACAATCTTTAAAATTAATATCAGCAGCTATCTCGGTATGGAAGCGCTTGGGATTTATGGGTTTTACAGTAGGATGATTAGCGCTATATTTCTTGCAATTGATCAACCTATTTATTTTAAAGTGGTATCGATGCTGACTTCGTCGAAAACAGCTAAAAGAAAGATTTTTTCGGTGATAATTCTATCTCAGGTATCGATGGCTCTTGCTTTGACTTTGTTCTTACCTTATTTGGTGGAGAAGTTGTTTACGAAATATTCTTTAGATCATGGAAGTTATTTAATTATCTTTGCTATTTCATTTACCGCAATTGTTATTTCACTTCTAAAGATAATTCTGCTCTTCTTTCAGAAAATCGAAAAACCTCTTTTTCTAATCAGAAGTGCTATATATGGTTTTTTTGCGGATGTTGCTATTCCCTTGTTGGGTTTGATTTATTGGGGTCTACTTGGGGGGGTGCTGGGACTAGCAGTTACAACGTTTTTAAATTTTATGATAATCTATTTGTATTTGATGTATCGAAAACGAGAGATTCATTGATCGAACTTACTACGGGAAAAGACTCTGAAGAAGGTCAAAGGTTTGATGTCATAGCAGAATTTGTAGTATAATTAAGAATAGTAACAATGGAGTGCCAGTAGAAGAATCTTTCTGGATTTTTGCTTACTAATTATCTGAAGGTTTGTAATGAAACCAATTTCTTTTAATGAACTCAAAGCTATTGAATTTGATGTGTTAAAATACATTGATGAGATATGCCAACAGAATAATTTACGCTATTTCTTGGCTGGCGGAACCTTGTTAGGGGCTGTGAGGCACAAAGGATTCATTCCATGGGACGATGATATAGACATTTCCATGCCCCGAAACGATTACTATAAATTTGTAAAAATTTTGAAAAATAAATCTAACGAAATTCCATATATGATCTATGATTATCAAAATAGAAAAGAGTATCTATGGCTTTTTTCCAAGTTGGTGGATAGTCGAACGACGACAACTGAAAAAAAGATTTTTAAATCAGTGGGCGTAGGAGTGGATATTTTTGTTATTGACGGTTTAGGAGAGAGTGAATCTAAGGCAAAGAGAAGTGCAAAGGTAATATATTATATACGATCGTTGTTTTCACTGACTAGACAACCTGCTTTCTTTTTCAGATCTACAGTGGTTTCCATTATAATTTTTCCACTCTGGTGTTTGTGTCGTCTTCTTGGGGAAAAATTCTTTCTTAATATGATTGATAAATATATAAAAAGGTATTCGTATGAAACATCTAGTTGGGTAGGTTGTGTTGTAGGAGGGTGGTATAAGGAGAGAGAGGTTCTTTCTTCGTCAGTCTTTTTAAAATCTATTGATGTTTTATTTGAAGGAAAACAGTTTAAAGCCCCCATTGGGTATGATGAATATCTTTCTAGTTTATATGGTGATTATATGAAATTACCACCTATCGATGAACAAAGACCGAGACATCAGATTGAAGCCTGGTGGATCGAATCTACGGAGACTGGACTATGAATGTTGCTCTATTAACTGCTGGCGGTAGCGGGACGAGAACTAAACAAGATATACCCAAGCAATTTATACATGTACATAACAAACCAATTGTCATCTATACAATGGAAGCATTTCAAAACCATCCTAATGTTGATGCGATAATTGTTGTATGTAAGAAGGGTTGGGATGAAATTTTATGGGCATGTGCAAAACAATACAGTATCGATAAGCTGAAGTGGGTCGTAAACGGTGGGGGGAATGGACAGGAGTCTATTAAAAATGGTCTAGACGAGCTGAGAAGACATTGTCAAGGTGATGATGTGGTGATTGTTCATGATGGAAATCGTCCGATGGTTTCACAAGATATTATTTCTGATAGTCTTATCAAATTTAAGGTGCACGGAAGCGCAGTTACTGCAATTCCATGTATTGAAGCGGTCTTTAAAAGTATCGATGGAATTGAGTCTGATGTGACGATTCCAAGAGATGAGTTATTCAGAACACAAACTCCTCACGTGTATACGTTGGAAAAATTGCTCTGGGCTCATGAACAAGCTAAATTAAAAAATATTACGGATTCAATAGCATCTTGTACATTGATGAACGCTTTGGGAGAGAAAGTGTACTTCTCTATGGGTTCTGATAAAAATATAAAGATTACAACTCGTGAAGATATAGAAATACTAGAAGCACTTCTCTCTCATTTTAAGAATTCTCAGTTGAATGCATTAAATCCTTCTTATAAATAGTCTCAAGACCTTCGATACGTCATATGAGATCACATGCTTTTTTAATACTGCCCCAGATGGAGTCTCTAAAATGGTCTCTCTCAACTGGATCATAGTCTTCTTGTATTGCTTGTTCTAAAGCATCGACGACTTTAATATGGTCAAACTCATCAGGAGAAAAGAATCTCTTAGGGTATCCTGATGTTTCTCCCCAGAACTTAAGTTTACCATTCCAATCAAGCCCTATAGCGGGAACTTCTAAAGAATAAGCTGTTATGGAAGCATGTAGACGATGTGAAATAATACCTTTAAAGCTTGCAATTGTTTTTACTAATTCTTTACAATCCGTAGCACTTCCGACAATATGGTCCTCTGCTTTTTTTATTCCCATACGGTTTAATGCTTTTATCCCCGCTGCATAATCTGCTGAATAGCCATTCCAGAATAATTTCCAATCGTACCCTCTGTTTTCAAGTTCTTTTATAATATTAATCCAAAAGTCGAATAAATTATCTTCAGATAATTTGAATCCGTAGTTAGCATAACGACAGCTTAATATGACGCCAAGTCCTATGGTCGTGGTTTCTGGTTTTTTGTTTAATTTCAAAGCTTCTGATACCCATACTGCTGAGTCCGCGACGCATGTCGCTGATTTCCCATTTTTTAGGTAATGATTATTCATGGTATCTAAGTCATCTCTAACTGTGATAATTTTTGTGGCATGTGCATTCAAAACGTCTTGCATAACTTGATAGCGATAGTCATTTTCTCTAAAACCTTCGACAACCCCCACCGTATTAAAGACAACAGGCAAAGATTTCCTCTCTGCAACATCAACAATCGCTTTTAATTGTATTTGGTATTCGTGAAATCGACATTCGATAACTCCTCCACCATCTATAACGATTAAATCTGCATTTTTAAACTTATCTTCAAAATATCTGAGAAGTCTTTTTTCTCCATTTGGACTAATGCGCCATCTGAAGTGAGCCAATTTTGAACTAGCATTTATATTGATCTTAGCAAGTAATCGACGTAGAACAGATAAAATAATATATATTACTTTATGAATGATGCCTGGGTTATATTCCCAGTATTCATTTATACCTACTCTTCCATGTAGGTCAGCTTTTTCGAAATTGTAACTTTCACCTTTGCTAAGGCCTATCGTCTTATACAAGTATTTTGCGCTTTCATAAATTATAAGCTCGCCTAAGTTCTCGTCATAAACTAAGCCGCATAGAACTATTGTTTTCATTCTGAAATTCCTTTGTCTCTAGTGATTATGTTTTTTTTTGAGGATGGCTAATGTCCTTTCGATTCCATTCTCGAGAGAAGTTTTAGCTTGCCATCCTAATTTCTCCAATTTTGATGTATCAAGAATCATTCGTTGTATTGGGGTGAAACCCTGCTTAGTTGTATCGGATGTCTCTTTTGAAATTAGTTTTTGACCACTTTTTTGAGAAATTATGCTAGCTAAGTCTTTTATTGACACAGTAGAGTTGCTGTTTGAGATATTGTAGGCTTCTCCAGATTTTCCCGTTAATAATACGATTAGAAGAGCAGAAACTGCATCGGTAACATAACAATAAGATCTTACTTGTGTGCCAGAACTTTCCATTGAAATATCATTTCCTGAGATCGCATTTCTTAAGAAGGTAGCGACAGCTCTACTATCTTTTGGTGTCATTGTTGGTCCGTATACATGGCATGGCCTAACAATAACAGTATTGATATGGTGCTGTTTTGCGTAGCTCGCACAGAGTGACTCTGCTGCTCTTTTACTACTAGGATAACAGGAGCGCATATTTAATGGATTTACATAGCCACTATAATCTTCAGAAATATTTTGAACTTCGTCAGAAGGTTCGCCATAAATTTCACTAGATGAAATATAAAGCACACGTTGATTTTGATCTTTTTTGGCAATTTGCAGAATATTGTTGATACCTAAGATATTGGCAAGCATGGTTCCTACTGGGTCCGCTGTATAAGCAGCTGGATGAGAATTGCTTGCTCCATGAATGAAGAAATCGATTTGAGCGTCTGTCTGGAGTGGGTCTTGGATATCTTGTTCAATAAAAATAAAGCTTTTCGAATGAGAGAATCTTTCAAACCGTTTTAAGGCTTGAACTTTATCTCGTCCGACAGCATATATAGTAATATTTTCTGAAAATTTTTCGTTGCGATACAATAATATATCTATAATACAAGAACATATTAGACCTGTTGCACCGGTGATGAGTATCTTTTTATTATTTAGCTTATGCCATGGAAGTGATTGTAAACAGATTTGTTTCAAATCATTCAGGTATAAGCTTTGGTCGTATAAAATAACTTACCCCTTATTCTTAGACGATGGCTTGGTATTTTTATCGGTTTTTTTTCTTTATATATTATGAACAAATTGATTTTTTTGGCTTTGTATACCATTTATCAGATTTACAATTATTATCGGGTGATAAGGCTCTTATATCTGGAGTAAATTTTGAGATTTTTTAATCTTAATATAGTGGTGTTATTTGCTAATATCCTTAAAGATATTTAACAGGATTGTTGATGACTTTCGCCAACTAAAATTTTCACTTACAAATCTTTTGGCTTGTTCCCCAATGATTTTGCATAATTGGGGATCTCGATAAAGTTTTAATATCATATTGCTAATATTCGATATTTCCAGATCGATAATAATTCCAGCTTGGCTTTTATCTATATCTCTATAAATATTTACATTTTTCGTTGTAATTACAGGAAGTCCAAATGCCATTGCTTCGACTAAGGCTAGTCCAAAACTTTCTTGAATAGATGGTAAGACATAGATATCACAATGGCTTAAAAGTAAGTTTTTTTGTTCACCATAGACAGGTCCAAGAAATTGTACTGAACCATTTATTTCCAATTTATTACAAAGTTCATGAAGTCGACGTACCGCCTTCTTTTGGCCTGTTCCAGCTATGAGTAATCTGGCCTCTGGTTCCGAAGCTAAGACCTTTTGAAATGCTTCTAGTAACAAAAAAACGCCTTTTCGTTCATGCAGTCGAGACATGAATAAAATATTAATTTTACCTTCAGTCGAAGGAAACCGTTGATTAAACAACTTTTTGCTGTGGCTCTTTTGTTGCTCCGATGTAGGAGCGTCGACTGCGAGTGGTACAATATAGTCAGTTTGTTTTATGCCTATTATTGTTGTAGCAAGACGTTCTTCTTCTGGGTTGGTATAGATAAGGCCACTGGCGTTGCGTAGATGGCGTTGTTCAATGATTCTATAATATAGAAGCTTTTTCCATCTTTTACTCGATAAAGCGCTGGGACTGATCATCCCATGTGGCATAACTAAGTATGGGATTCCTAGGGCTCTGGCCTTTTTGCCAACTATTAGACCCAAAAAATGCCATATGCCGTGGATATGGATAACGTCGTATTGCTTTAAAATACCATTAATATCTTTCAAGAAAGCGAAGCTAAAAGCGTAGTCATTGTTGAAGGCTGCATCGTAGAGATAAAGTTTTGTAGCGGGACTGAGTTTCAAGGAAGCTGGATGAAAAGGTTCTACATGTGCTACGTTTGTCGATAATAAACCGCAAGTCGCCCCGAGCTCTTGCAGGCCTTCTATAAGTTTTAGCACAACAAGTGGTGGGCCTCCATATTCAGGAGCTAGATAGGGAGTGACATGAAGAACTCTCAAAGCTGATCCTTTACTTCTTTTTAAAAGGAAGTGTTTTTATTCTCTATAATACAACAAAATGACTATAGAGTCGGAAAAAAATGTTGTATTAATCGGCATATGATATCGTAACTGGATGATTATAGTACTATTTCAGATGGGTAGGCCTATAAAAGCAGGGTAAAAGCATCTAAATATTTGTAATTATAGATAGGTAAGTCTCGATTAAAATTTCCTTCAAGAACTTTTTTACTTGGAGCTGGAGCTATGGACGGACGCCAACCGTTAATCGAGTACTTTTCGTTAGTAAACGACCTTCGGCCTCATGTATCTAGCTGATGGTGCGAGAGAATCCCTTTTACACCTGGGGGGGGGGTGGGTTTCGAAATTGTTATATACACTTGTCGGACAACTTAGAAGATGCAATCCAGTTTATTGAAAAAAACTTAGAGGAATTTGATTTCCATTATAACGAGATCTTTATTGGAGACAAACTTATTGCGGATATTTACATAGAGGATCGGGCAGTTCCATATCAGGGAAATTGGCGGAAGACGCTTCATCAGTGTGAAATCAGAATTAACTGCTTGAATAAGATAACTTCTTAGAATAGAGCTCTCTATTTATATTTTAATAAAAATCTGTAAAACTTGCTTATAAATCAAACTAGTAAATTAATTTATAGTCCGTTTAGCCTTATAGCTAATTTTTTTTCTAATAAATCCGATTCATATATGCGAATAATTTTAAGATCGGATTTTGTTGAATGTTAGATAAGAACAAAATGTATAGAGATCTCCTATTTTTTGCCATCGTAGGTGGCGTTGCTGGTTATCTGTTTTTTATATTTTCTACAAAATGGTATTTGTTAGAGACTGAAGCTTTGATCAAAAATGACGCTACTGCAATGGATGGCTTGAACCCCGTTGCTTCTCTAATGGGCGGGAGTAATAGTCGTAGAAAAATGTATGATAGTATTAAAATTCTGCATTCAAAGTATAATATTGATAAGATCTCTGCAGATATGTTGAAGCATAAAACTAAATATCACCAAACTTTAAGTTACATAGGGCGAAACTTGTGTAGGCTTAAAGGACTTTCTGAAGAGACAAAAGTTCGAAGCTGTATTGCTGATTATTTTGAGAGGTATCTAAAGTCTGGGGTTGACTTTAATGCAAACGTTGTAAAGCTACACTTAGAAACTCCATATCCTGAAGAAGGTCAGAAAATTTTACAGAATATTTTAATCTATTGGTCACGATCAAATCAAGAAGTCGCGGTAAACCTCAAGAAAAATTCACTTCAAACATTACGTTTAGGAATGAAAGAGGCAGTTAATGCTCAAAAATATGCGAGAGAAAGGCTGGAAAAATTCCTACATAATAACCCGAAAATTGCATCGGATAAAATAATCGACAATATGTTCGATCGGGCATCTGAGATAGATGCCACAATAATGGAGTTGCGGGCAAAAGAAGATTCTCTAGCGACAAGGTTTATGGAGCTTGACGAAGGGGATCTTAAAGGAGGTTATTCAGGAGATTCTTTGAGCCCTCGTAGAAAGCAAGAGTTAAGGAGTGTCAATGAAGACTTGTTTTCTAAAAAAATGGAGGCCTTACCCGAAATTCATACTGAAAAGAAACGCATAGCTAGTTTACTAGGTAAACTAAAAAACAGAAGAACAGGTATTCAATCCGAGTTAAGTTCATTACCGCCAAAAATAGCAGAATTCTATATGCTTAAATTCGAATTTG
>Ga0222674_1000429_pt1 | contig 15417 bp, 11 predicted proteins | sample AntAcemetagen866_FD_179804 | JGI IMG/M metagenome (GOLD analysis project Ga0222674, IMG submission 179804) | Saline water microbial communities from Ace Lake, Antarctica - #866 | ecosystem: Environmental > Aquatic > Non-marine Saline and Alkaline > Saline | place: Antarctica: Ace Lake...
TCTCTTTGGTTCAAACGCTGGATAAGCATTGGCAACCACATTCCCTCATCTGCCCGCACGGACGTGATGGTGATGAGCGCAAGGAGCGCTGAAATAATAATGGATTTTCTCATGGTTTTTATTCTGATTTGGTGTAAACATAACACTTCAAAACTGACCTAGCGAAAACTGTAGGTATAGCTCTGAATGCGAATGGCTTGTTTTATTTCGTCTCGGGTCAACTCGGCCTGCAGAAGCATGTCTTCACCGCGGTAAACATATTCTCTTCTTTCAACTTTCGCGCCACCTTTGTGAAGTTCCTCCGCCAGTAAATTCCCCACTTCGTCGTATTCGTAATGTCTGGAGAACTCTTCGTTCGGTCGCTTGATCTCCTTCGCAGAAAGCAGACCATGCTCGTCGTAGCTATACTTTTCTTCTACTCTTTTGCTCGTCATCACAAAATCAGAGACGTACTTTAAGAAATACCCGTCCTCATCGTAGTAGCGGACTTCCTTTCGGTAAGGTCTTCCAGAAGTATTGAATTGTGTGCTGTGCAATTGTGTCTCGTAAGCCTTATGCTCAAAGGTCTCTGTTGAAATCTGCGTGCTCGTTTCGCTGCGTCCTTTCTTTCCTAGGCGGGAGTATTTTAAAGAAATGGGTCTATCCGTATTATCGTAGGTGTAGCAATAGCTGAAGAGGCCTGACGCATCATTTTTAACCTCGCAACTGAGCCTGCCCTCCGTGTATTCGAAAATCGTCAGCAGCGTATCTTTTGACCTCGTTATTTCCTGAAAGGAAACCGTTCTTCCTTTCGAGTTAAACTTATAGACCATTTTTCTCCCCGTCGGTTTTATTTTCTCTCCATCGGGTTTGAGCTCGTCCAGAATCTCTATTTCTGAGATATTGTTCGCAGCTATAAAGGTCGGATTGAATTTGCTTTCAGGCTCGAAGCTTTTTCCTTCGGGTAGGGTAATGAGTTGTCCGTAACAATCGGAAAACACAAGCAACAGAAAGAATAGAAAGGCTGTCCTTCTCAATTTTGCACGAAAATTTTCTTGATTTCTTCTTTGGCTTCTGCCAATGAACTTACGGGGCGATTGCAGGCTCGATTCTGACAGAGATAGAACTGCAATTCACTTGAGTTTAGTCTCCCTTTGAGCAATTCCAACTCACTTTTTTCTTCGGCGGCAGCCTTGATTACCAATGGCGCATACAGGTTCAAGTTCCCGATTTCTATCGCGGCATCAGTTCCCGCTGCTACCAGTTCTGGTGAGCCTATGCTCAGTCTCAACCAGAGTTCTGCCCAATTCGAATATCCAGACCCGTATTCTTTCATGCCAGTTTCTACCGCATTGAGTAGTCTTTTGGCGACAGCCTCAAAATGTGGCAGACGATAGTAGGAGGAGAGCTTAATAAAGTTCACCGCCATCACCGAATTGGAAGATGGGATCACATTATCGTTTAATTCCATCGGACGCGATATCAGATCTATCTGGTGGTTTGGGGTAAAAAAGAATACGCCCGTTTTCTCGTCGTAGAAAAGATCAAGCGCTTTGAACGAGAGTTCCTTTGCACGTTCGAGATACGCTTTCGCGAAAGTGGCTTCGTAAAGAGAGATGTAGCCTTCTATCAAAAAGGCATAGTCTTCTAAAAAGCCATCGATTTTTGCTTTTCCGTTTTTCCAGGTATGCTTCAAGTCAAGCGTCGCGGCATCCAAAAGTTCACTTTCGATAAAGCCTAGGATGCTTTTGGCTTCCGCCAAATCAGCTTCTTCTCGGGTATGAATGTAGGAAGTCGCAAATCCCGTGATCAACATGGCATTCCAAGAACAGAGACTCTTGTCATCCGTTCCCGGTCTTATTCTTTCGCTTCTGGCAGCGAGTATTTTTTCATTGATGACAGTCAGCTCAGAGAGAACAGATTCTTCGGAAATCTCCAATTCTGCTGCGAGTTCTGAGATTGTTCCGCGTCGAACGGGAATGATGTTTCCTTCCCAAATGGCATTGTGATCTAAATGGTAGAATTTGGAGAATTCGGGATATTCTTTTTCCAAAATCTCTTTCTCCCAAGTGTAGAATTTTCCTTCTTCGCCTTCGCTATCAGCATCGATGGCAGCGTAGTAGCCACCCTTTCCGTTTTGCATATCTCTTCTCAGCCACGCCTTGATGCCATTGGCAGTGTGGAGGTATTCCAAATCACCAAAAGCGGCATAAGCCTCGCTGTAAAGCGTGAGAAGCTGCGCATTGTCGTAGAGCATTTTCTCAAAATGAGGCACCTTCCACTCCGCGTCGGTGGAGTATCTGGTAAAACCTCCGCCGATTTGATCGTAAATGCCACCGCGGCCCATTTCGTTGAGCGTGAGTTTTACATGCGCTAGAATTTCCTTGTCGTGATTGACGTAGCCAAACTTCAGTAGAAAGGAGTAATTGGATGGGAGTGGAAATTTTGGTGCTTTGTTCGGGCCACCTCTTTCATTGTCAAAGCGGCTCTTCCAATTTTCGACGGTTTCTTGTAATGTGCTGAGAGGCCACTCGGCCTTGGGATCAGGTGAAGGCAAAATCCCCGAAACCTTCATGCCCTGTGTGAGCTTGTCTCCGTATTCGTTTATTTTTTCGGGATTGTCATTCCAGAGCGTGGCCAATTGCTGGAGTATTTGAACCCATTGCTGCTTTGGAAAGTAAGTTCCACCATAAACTGGTTTTCCTTCTGGATTGGTAACGCAATTGAGGGGCCATCCGCCTTGCCCTGTCATCATTTGAACCGCCTCCATGTAGATTTGGTCAATGTCGGGACGCTCCTCTCGATCTACCTTCACACAAACGAAGTAGCGATTCATGATTTCCGCCACCTCTTCATCTTCGAAGCTTTCGTGCTCCATCACATGGCACCAGTGACAACTCGAATAGCCGATGGAAACCAGCATGAGCTTGTTTTCATCAATGGCTTTTTGGCGAGCTTCATCGCCCCACGGCATCCAATCTACCGGATTGTGCGCGTGTTGCAATAAATAAAGACTGTCTTCTTCAGCGAGGGCATTGGTAAACTTGTGTGCGCTCATATTTTAAAACTTGGCTTCGTGTGTATAGTCGAAATCAAATTTTTGGCCAATGATAAAAGATTTCGCTTTTATCGTTCCTTTCGCCTGTATGTTAACGCTTTTGCTGAGCGCCGCCCCAAGAATGATCGGGATGAGTTGAAGGCTCCCACCTTCAAAGTCTGTTCTCACCTTTGCCTCAATCAGATCGTTGAAATTCGCAGGAATCACAATGTTGTTTTCCAATTTTGCTTTACCAGCTTTCCTCCCGTCCAAGAACAAATCAGCATCCGTAGATGTGATTTTGATCTTGTAAGAGTTGGGGTTGCTGACTTTCAAATTGGCCGTAAAGCTGATGCCATCCTTGTCCAATTTGTGAATCTTCACATTTGTAATATCCTCTACATCTACGTTTTCGTAGTTGCACGAAGTGAGGAGAATCGCAAAAGCAAAAAATGGAAGGAACGTTTTACTTCTTAGAAAGCTCGGCAAAGTTTTTGAAGAACAATGGAATAGTCTCGATGCCTTTGTAATAATTGAAGAGGCCATAATTTTCGTTGGGAGAGTGAATTTTATTGGAATCCAATCCGAATCCCATTAGAATGGTTTTCAGGCCAAGAATTCGTTCAAAGTAGGTCACGATCGGAATAGATCCTCCGCCTCTCATCGGGATTGGCTTTTTGCCAAAAGATTCTTCCACCGCCATTTCGGCTGCTTTGTAGGCCACCGAGTCTGTTGGAGTTACTGCGGGCTCACCACCGTGATGAGGAGTTACTTTCACCTTGACATAATCAGGAGCGATGCTCTTGAAATGATTTTCGAAAAGCTCCGTGATTTTATCTGACGATTGATTGGGAACCAGTCGCATGGATATTTTGGCGTAAGCCTTAGACGGCAAAACAGTTTTTGCACCTGGAGAAGTATAGCCACCCCAGATTCCGTTCACGTCAAGTGTCGGTCTGATGCTTGTTCTTTCTAAGGTTGTGTAGCCCTCTTCGCCTTTTACATCGTTGACTTCTAAATCAGCCTTGTATTCAGAAAGATCGAATGGCGCCAAGTTGAGTTTTTCACGATCTGAAGCGCTCAATTCTTCCACATCATCGTAAAAATTTGGTATCGTAATTCTCCCTTTTTCGTCTTGAAGAGAGGCGATCATTGAGGCCAATACATTAATGGGATTGGCAACTCCACCTCCGTAAATACCTGAATGCAAATCGCGGTCGGGCCCAGTTACTTCCACTTCTACGTAGCTCAAACCTCTGAGGCCAACGGTGATGCTCGGGGCATCGTTTGAAATCATAGCAGTATCGGAAACCAAAACAACGTCGGCAGCCAACTTTTCTTTGTTTGCCATCATAAAAGGCTCTAAGCTATCCGATCCGATTTCTTCTTCACCTTCTATCATGAACTTGACGTTGCAAGGCAAGGTATCGGTCGCCATCATTGACTCAAAAGCCTTGATGTGCATGTACATCTGGCCTTTGTCATCGGCTGCACCACGGGCTATTACCAAACCATCTTTTACGACTGGCTCGAAAGGTGGTGAATGCCAAAGCTCTAAGGGATCGGCTGGTTGCACATCGTAATGGCCGTAGACCAATACAGTTGGCAACGAAGGATCAATCATCTTTTCGCCGTAAACGATCGGGTATCCGCCCGTTTCACAGATCTCTGTTTTGTCCGCACCTGCAGATTCCAGCTTTTCGCGAATAAAATCTGCCGCTTTCAGCACGTCATTTTTATAAGTAGCGTCTGTACTTACAGATGGTATTCTGAGCAGGTCCACCAGCTCATTGAGAAATTTTTCTTTGTTTGCTTCGATGTAATCTTTCGTCTTTTTCATGCCGTTTATTCTAGGGCAGCAAATATAAGAAATCGACGGGGCCTTAAGATGGGTTCACCAAGAGTTCAATTAATGAATTTTGTTTAGTTTAGAAACGGGCAACTTTAGCAGTCCTTCACCGTCAGGATTATTAGATGTTTACAACCAATTACATGGATAAGACTCGACCATCAATGAAACCACTTCGCTTTTTTGCCTCTGTCATTCTTTTTTTAGCAGTATTGCCTGTCTCTTCTCAGATAGAAATGGACAATACCATGACTGTTGAAGAACTTGTTCAAAATGTGCTTCTAGGAAATGGAGTTTCTGTCTCCAATGTCACATTTAATGGTCAGCCTGCCGATCAAATTAATGTTCAAGCAGCCCGATTCTCGGGCAATAGCGCCTTAGTTGAATTCCCTGAAGCCCTAGTGCTTGCGACTAGCAACGCTTCTAATTTGGTTACGGGAGATTTTGCAGGTGATCCAATTACGAATGAACTGGAAAATGATCCAGACTTGGTTCAAATTTCTGGATTCAATATAAACGATGCAGCAGTTTTGGAATTTGATTTTGTTCCAAACGGTGATTCCTTAGAGTTCCGATACGTTTTTGCTTCTACCGAATACCAAAGTTTTACTTGTTCCAGTTTTAATGACGCTTTTGGATTTTTTCTAAGCGGACCGGGCTTAGCTGGTCCTTTTACTGATGGCGCTATAAATATTGCCTTGATTCCAGACAGCGATATTCCTGTTGGTGTGAATACGGTAAATGGAGGAGTGCCCACTGGGGGCGGACAAGCTTCTAATTGCTTTGACTTGAATCCAAATTGGGTTGAGGACAGCCAGTATTTTATTGAAAATTATGACATGATTCCAGATGATATTCAGATCAATGGGATGACTGTGACCCTTACTGCTTATGCTGAAGTGGTCTGTGGAGAGGAATATCATATAAAACTCGCCATTGGAGATGCCTCTGATGGAGCACTCGATTCGGGTGTATTCTTAGAAGCAGGATCTTTTACCTCTAACAGTTCTGTTCAAGTATCACTCGATATTCCTATCGGTGTGAATGACTCTACACTTTACGAAGGATGCGGAGAAGCGTATTTGCAGTTTGTGAGACCAATCGCAAGTTCTGGCATTCAAGAAGTAGCCTATCTAGAAATAACTGGGACTGCCACGAACGGAGTCGATTTTTTACCAGAATTACCCGACAGCATTGTCTTTCCACTAGGTGTTGATACTGTGTTTGTTACTTTAAGTGCGCCTTTTGATGGCCTTACTGAAGGCGAAGAAACGGTGATAGTTAACATTACAAATGTAGCTTCAGAGTGTTCAGGAGCGGTTCTCACATCCAGTTTTGAATTTTTTATTCGAGAACCCGATCCCATGGTAATTTCTGGTTTTGATGGAGCTTTGCAAGATTGCTCGGATGAGATAGAGCTATTCCCGACAGTCACTGGTGGCTATGGCGAGTATGGCTACATCTGGAGCAATGGTATGTCGCCTGACACGATTACTGTATCTCCTGGCTTTACCACCACCTATTTTCTTACAGTGACGGATACTTGCGGAGTCGATCCGCTTTCCACTCAGTTCAATGTGGAGGTTCCCGTTTATGCACCTGTCTTTGTCGATTTAGGTGACGATGTGTTTATTGAAACATGCGATGTGGTGTTGCCGCTCACTCCAGCGACTACATCGGGAGGTTTTGGCGCCTATTCTTACCAATGGTTCGTAGATGGCGAATTCGTTACGGATGCCAATCCATTCAACTACTTAGTTGAAGCTACCTCAACTGTGGCAGTCATTGCCAGCGATGTTTGTGGGGATATAGATTCTGATACGATTTTTGTAGAGCTTCCTCCTTCGGATGTGACCGCATTTTTACCGCAAGGATATGTCGCAGAGTCTTGCCTTGAAAGTTTCCTTCTACCCGTGATCGCCGATGGCGGAATCGGAGGCTTGAGTTTTACCTGGACGGTAGATGGAGATACCATTGTAGAATCTACGCCACTGTCTTATTTTGAATACCACCCTTCTATGGGGCAAATAGTAGCAGTCCACGCTCAAGATCAATGTCAAAACTTCGATAAGGATACCACTACTGTAGAATTTGATTATCCCGAAGTCAGCTTTGCTCTGAGTCCCGATACGTCTATCTGTCCTGAGACAGCTGCGGTACTTCGAGTTGAAGCCATCGGTGGCTCGGGTAACTTTGATTACGTCTGGGAAGGGTTTCCCGATTCAACGGGAACAAGCTTATTGGTGAGCCCCGATAGCGATAGAAATTATTTCGTGAGCATTAGCGATACCTGTGGCATGAGCGCTGATTCGATTATTTCCGTGGAAATTAGAAATGTCAGAGCCGACTTTGATTTTACTGAAATCGAATACTACGGTATGGAATTTGAGAATTATTCCACTGGAGAAGAGCTAACCTATCTTTGGGACTTTGGTGATGGGAACAGAAGCGATGAAGAGGATCCACGTCATTTTTTCAGTGGCTTGGACAAGTATACGGTTAGTCTTACAGCAACCGATATCAGCGGATGTCAGGATACGGTTTACTTAGTAACCGATCCACCAACCGAGATTTTTATTCCATCTGCTTTTTCTCCCAATGGAGATGGCATCAACGACTTGTTTGGAGTTTATGGAGAGAATATCCTCGAATTTAAGATGTGGATTTTTGACCGTTGGGGAGATGAGGTTTTCTACTCAGAAGATCCAGACGTTAAATGGAATGGTTCCGATAAGAGCGGAGAGTATTTTCCAGGCACTACTTCCTTCAATTACCTCATTGAATACAAAGGAGAATCAGAAGACGACGCAACCAAATTAACGGGGGTTGTTCATTTAGTTCGATAAGTTTAGATTTACAGGCCTTAATACTACTTTATGAAAATCAAATCCTATCTCCTTATCCCATTTTTGTCATTTGTGATTGCGCAAAATATGGATGCACAAGTAAACGTTATTGATACGCTTACTGTTGAAGAACTTGTGAATGACTACCTTCTCGGAATTGGTGTAGAAGCCTCAAACATTACTTTTAATGGTCTACCTGGAGATATCGTGTATGTCACTGTTGGTCTTTATCAAGGAATGAGTGATGTCATTGGATTTGATGAGGGTATTGTAATGTGCACGGATGGAGCTTTTATTACGGTTTTAGAGGGTGATGCAAATAACATAGGTGATAATTTTATCGATGATCCAGATTTATTACAGATTTCTGGTCAAAATAACTTGCTAAATAACGCAATCATAGAATTTGACTTTGTTGTTAGTTCTGATTCTGTGAAATTTAATTACGTCTTTGCTTCAACAGAATATACAACATATACGTGTTCCACATTTAATGATGCTTTTGGATTCTTTCTAAGTGGCCCTGGTTTATCGGGGCCTTTCACTAATGATGCAGTCAACATAGCACTAGTTCCTGATTCAGATATCCCAGTAGCAATAAATACGATAAACGGAGGTGCGCCAACAGGTATCGGAGATGTCCAGACTTGCCTAGATGCCAATCCCAACTTCGTTGAGGACAGTCAATATTTTTTGAATAATGGTGCCCTTCCGCCAAATGATGTGCAATTTGATGGCATGACAACCACCCTTATAGCTCAAGAAGCGGTTCAATGTGGTGAGGAGTATCACATTAAGATGGCGATAGGGAATGCCTTGGATCAGTCTCTTGATTCTGGAGTCTTCTTAGAGGCAGGCTCTTTCTCAGCCTTTGGCGAAATCTTCGCTGAATTTAGTCCCGTATTTAATGACGGTGGAGATGTCGACCAAGAAGGGTATGATTCGCTAGTAGTAGCGGGTTGCACGAGCCCCATTATAGAATTGATCAGACCTCCTGGTGCTACATTCATCTCAATAGATTTTGTGCTGCAAGGGAATGCAGAGGAAGGAGTTGATTATGTGATCGACGGGGAGATTCCAAACGGCTTTCCCGAAGGAGTGGACACCGTTGCCTTTGCGATCGAAACGATTAACCCAAACATTACGGATACACTGTTTTTTGAATTATTGATCATTTACGAAACATGTGCAGGTGTTACAGACACTACTATTTTGGAAATACCCATTGCACCTCCACCGCAAATATTGACAACGACAAATGATGTCGACGTGGTTTGCCCAACGGATTCTTTGGTCATAGAAGTGGAAGCGTCAAATGGACTTTTGCCTTACACCTACGATTGGGAAGATTTGAGTGGCGATATTGATGGGGCTGCAATTCTGGTGGCATTGCCCGATGTCGAACAAGATTTTGTGGTTGAAGTCACGGACAAGTGTGCCTTTGTCTTCGTCACAGACACGGTCACGGTCACGAATTCGTTGGCTCCACCTTTGGATGTGTCTATCGATCCCTTCGCAGACCCTACCTGCCCTAATGAACCTGTTAGTTTGCAAGGTTCTGTTCTTAACGGCAATCCTCCATATATCTATGTTTGGAATGATTCTCGTGGAAATACTTACGGCGGATTTGACAATATTACTACAAGCGACATCAATCCCGCGGTTATAGTATTTACTCCAACCTTGGATGTGCTTTTCACTGTAACTGACTCATGTGGAACATCAGTGAGAGACTCGGTTATGATTAACTACCCCATCTATGATTCCCTATCCACTACATTCGGTCCATTGGTCGATAACTGTCCCGAGGGGGCTGTTGAGCTGGATGCTGAAGTTGCAGGTGGCGCAGGAGATTTGACATACCTATGGGGTATTTCTGAAGGAGAATCAACCTTTACCACTGGTTTTGGATCTGATACTAAGACGACCTTCATCAATGCAGGAAGTGGATTTAACACCTTCACATTGCTCGTTAGAGATCGATGTAATGTGTTGGGACAAGATATGTTCCTTGCTGATCAGGGAGGCGAGTTGCTCTATACTGGACGCGATACAGAAGAAATACGAGTGCCTTACATCAAACTTGATCCATTGCCCAATATCATTACACCAAACGGGGATGGTCAAAACGAGGTGTTTGTCGTTCCAGGTATCGATGTCTTCGAAGATGCAAGTGTTTTGATCTATGACCGCTGGGGAAAATTAATCTACGAAAACAGCAGCTACGATGCGGGTACTGGAGAATCTACCGTGTCTCAGGGCTTTTCAGCCGATGGGTTTTCTGACGGAACGTATGTGTACATTATCAATATTGATAGCGGAGAATGTGTAACCCAAGGGAGCTTGCAAGTGATAGATGGAAGCGAGTAAAAGAAAAAACTAAGCGAGCGGCAGCGAAACAGTGAAGCGTGCTCCTTTTGAAGTGCCCTCACTGATACTGATCTTTCCATGGTGCAGCGCCACCAGTTCTTTAACGATAAATAATCCGAGACCCGTTCCTTTTTTGGAGCGGGTTTCTTCATTTCCCATTCGGTAGAACTTATCGAATACCTTCTTTCGCTCCTGCGGAGGGACACCAATTCCTTTATCTTCCACAGAGAGTAATAATTGGCCGTTGTCTTTTTTCAATGAAACGCCAATGCCTTGGTTGTCTCCGTATTTGAAAGCATTCTCGATTAGATTTACTAGAATAGACTCGTAGGCATTGCCGTCTATGTTAATGGTCAGGCCGAGTTCAATTTCACGATCGATCATCCCTGATTTGCCCAAAGCAATTTCTGTTTCCTGACAGATTAAATCAGTTTTTTCGGAGAGGTTAGTCGGATTAAAATAGAGCGGATGTTGCCCGCTTTCTATCCGCGTTGCCAGTAAAACGTTATCAATGAGGCTGTGCAATCTTTCGGTATTTGCCAATGCAGTTTTTTCCAAGGGCTCTCGCTGATCGGGCGTTAACCCCTTTCTTTTTTGCAGCGTTTGGATTCCCAGCTTAATGGCGGCGAGAGGCGTTTTTAGCTCATGCGTAATCGATAGCAAGAAATTTCTCTGTTGCCGTACTAGGGTTATTTCTTTGCGAATGGTGCGTTGCATAATGAATATTCCACCTAGCAGAAAGATAAGGAAAACAGCGCCTTCACCTAGAATCATCCACACTTTTAGATTTACCGTGTCGGCACCTTCACCAGCATAGTAAAGCTTGTTTAAGTCAATGAGAAGATAGGCCCACCAAGAAAATTGCACAAGAATGTACAAGGTGAGAATATAGAATAGAAGTGAAACGCGTCGGTCGTTTGACACTTTAGTCATCACTTGCAGGTTATAATGAAACCATCTTTCGGAGGTAGTACTTTCGCCTGATTACCTTTTTATCGCTTTCATTTTCGATAGCCATTACTTCCCAGTCTCGCTCACCTAAATAGTTTAGGAAATCAATCTCAGCTTTTGAAGAAAATTTTGATCGAGTCAGCTTCATCAATTCAGGAAACTGCATGGCAGAAGCTTTGGTCGCGATTTCTCTGGGACTTTCATCCAGACTAATTTGCAAAAAGTCACTTCCCATTTCAGATTCTGTTCTCATAATGGCATAAACAGCCATTTTATTCTCTTCAACCTGCTCTTTTTCCAAAACTTCTTGGCTCACATAGTTGCCTTTGGCTTCTTTCGAAAGTTTGACTTTTTGAGAAAAGGCAAAAACCGTCGTAACCATGAATAATGCGAGTAAAATAGATTGCTTCATCTTGTACTTTTTTTCAAATATACGAATACAGCACACCGTCCGTCCAGTCCTATTTCATTTTTAAATACATTTGGCACTCGCCTAAAAAAAAATGTTTCGATTTTTACTAAATACTCTCCCGCGGCCATTGCTGATTAGACTCAGCTACATTTTCCGCTTGGTTGCTCCGCTTCTTTATCGGGGAAACGACGTTGAATGTCCCGTTTGCAAACATTCTTTCGGGAAGTTTTTGCCCTACGGGTCAAAGACGGCCTTAAGACCCAATGTTCTTTGTCCACACTGCCTTTCTTTAGAAAGACATCGGTTGCTTTGGCTGTATCTGAATCAGCGCACCAATTTTTTTAGAGACAATCTAGACGTCTTGCACATTGCACCCGAACAGTGTTTTTATGGTAGGTTCAAAAAGCTCAAGAACATAAACTACTTCACGGGAGATCTGGAATCACCCTTGGCAGAATATCACTTTGATTTGCATGATATTCCATTTGAGGATGACAAGTTTGATGTGATTATTTGCAATCATGTCATGGAGCATGTCGAGGATGACTTACAGTGCATGAGAGAATTGAACAGAGTGCTGAAGCCAGGCGGGTGGGCGATAATGCAAGTCCCTATTGATTACTCGCGAACGGAGACGTACGAAGACGATTCAATCACAACACCCGAAGACCGCGAGAAGCACTATTGGCAAAAAGATCATGTGCGACTTTACGGTACAGATTACCCCAAAAGACTGGAGGAGGCTGGCTTTAGCGTAAAGTGCGATCTTTATGTACAGGAGATTAATGAAGAGCTTCGGGAGAAGTTTAGGCTGCAAAAAGAAGAAGTAATATATTATTTAGGCAAAGAAAAAGGGACTCAATAATTGAGTCCCTTTTGTTGCTGTGGTGATGGACGGAATCGAACCGCCGACACAAGGATTTTCAGTCCTTTGCTCTACCGACTGAGCTACATCACCCTTTAAGCAGGGCGCAAATATAAAGGATATTTTGAAAAAGTGAACAAAGAGGCCGAGAAACAAAAATCTGACGTTGTAATTGACGTAGGTAACACCCGCATGAAGGTGGCGCTCTTCACTGATTCAAAGCTTGATGGCGTGCTGAGTATCTCTAATAAATCAAAGAAAAAACTACTCGATGTCATCGATGAGTCCTCTGCAAATAGGGCCATTATGAGCAATGTCAGCAAGCTGCAGGATGGCCTTTTGAATGGATTGGATGAAAGGCTGGAGTTTATACTGATGACTTCCAAGATCAAGGTGCCTGTTAAAATAGACTACAAATCTATCAGCACTCTTGGCACAGATCGACTCGCAAATGCTGTGTTCGCAGCAAAATTTCATCCGCAAAAGAATGTTTTGGTTATGGACTTCGGAACATGCATTAAGTATGATCTGGTTCGGGAAGACGGCACCTATCTCGGTGGTGCGATTGCTCCAGGTCTTCAGATGCGCTTTAAGAGCATGAGTAAAATGACCAAAAGACTTCCGCTCATTGAGAGTTGGCGAAATAGCGAAAAGATATGGCCAGGAAAAACGACCAAAGGAAGTATGGTGGCGGGTGTTATGCAAGGAGTCGAAGCCGAAATCCTTCACTATATAGAGGAGGGAAATAATAGATATGACAACCTCGTTGTAGTGGCTACTGGAGGAGACTTCACTTACTTTGAGAAAGCATTTAAAAATATCATCTTTGCGGATCCTTATTTAACCCTACGGGGACTACATGAAATTCTTATCTACAACATGGGCTAAAAAGTTTCTGCCGTTTTTCGGAATGATTCTTTTTTCTAATGTAGCCTTTTCCCAATCTGATCTTACGTCACCGTATTCCATTTTTGGACCCGGTATTACCAGTCAACGACAATCGGTATCGCAGTTTAGTATGGGCGGTACAGGAGTGGCACTTATTGATCCTTACAAGATGAATTTGATCAACCCTGCTGCCACGGCCTATTACATGGAGCCAATTTTTGAGACTGCGGGTAAAGGGAATATTTCAACTTTCGAAACCAATGTCGATCAATTCGATAACCGAAGCTTCGAAATAAATAACCTCAGCTTGAGTTTCCCAATCAAAAGGGGCAAATGGGCCCTTAATATTGGTTTAGTGCCATTTACCAGTGTGGGGTACGATGTTTTCGTTTTTGAAGAATCAGAGGAAGCAGGCCTATACCTGGCAAATTATTTCGGTGACGGAGGTATCAGTCAGGGGTACTTTGGAACAGGAATTAGTGTGTATCACAAAGTAGATACGGCAAACAACGTCACTGCACTCGCCCTTGGAGGCCAATTGAATTACAATTTTGGTACCATCACGAACAGCAGAAGTATTAGCTATTTGGAAGATTTTGATGCCTTGGGTTTTGAGGATTCTGAGAGTATCTTAATTCGCGATGTGACCTTTGAAGTGGGCGTGCATGGCCAGACTAACATTAAAAAGAAATCACTGAGCAACCCTTCGTACATCAAGCTTCTTTTTGGTGCTGTTTATACCTTTGGAAACGATGTGAACGCGGAGCAAAACCGATATGCGAATAGCTTTAGACTTTTCCAAAATGGTGCTTCGGTCGTTCAAGACACTATTGTCTCAGCGGTAAGAGAAAAAGGTACGATCTATATACCATCATCTTATACAGTGGGTGCCGCTCTGGATTTTGTGAGTAGAAAAAGGATGAGGTTCCGATGGGCATTCGACTATACGGTGAGAAATTGGCAAGACTACGATGTGGATTTTCAAGGTGCGATTCTTCAGGCAGACTTTAACAATAGCCAACAAATTGGTACTGGTTTAGAATGGACACCCAGAGTGGCGAGTAGCAACTATATCGAAACCATTGAATACCGTCTCGGGTTTAAATATGTTCAAACCAATCTCAACCTCAGAGATAGGGATATAAATGATGTTGGCATGAGTTTTGGAATGACCTTGCCACTGCATTTCCGACGAGGCTTAACGAAGTCTTCATTCCATATGGGAGCCGAGTACGGCGAATACGGAACGACGCAGGAAGGATTAATACAAGAAACTTATGTTAGGATAATGGCGGGTTTTTCATTCACACCGCATTTTCGAAACCGATGGTTTGTTCAACCGAAGTACGATTAACACATAAATTATGAAAATGAAATTATTTAGTCTCTTATTCTCAGGTTTCCTCGCAATAGCTGGATGGGCGCAAGACGATAGTAAATATGGCTCTACGCCTGAAGAAGTTGAAGAGTGTAAGAAAAACCTATCTCTATACCGAGAGTACCGAGATCAGAATCTTGTTGATCAGGCTATGCCTTTTTGGAGAGCTGCATTCGAGATTTGCCCGCAAAGCGCCAAGACCATATTCATCGATGGAGCGAAATTTTATGGAGATATTCTGGATGGAATTTACGAGGACTCTACAAAATTAGATGAACGGAACGCCTACATCGATACGCTTATGTTGATATACGACAAGCGAATAGAGAATTTTAACGAGGAAGGCAAGGTTCTCACTTACAAGGCAAACGATCTTTACAAATACGATGAGTCGCGCGCTGCAGAGGCAAACGCCATGTTCAAGAGATCAATGGATTTGATGGGCATGAATACCGACGCCATCGCTGCTTCGAAGTATTACCAAACTTTATACGGATTGTACCGAGCAGGAAAGGTTGAGAAATCTGATCTTTTGGTAGAGTACATGCCCGTGCTTGATATATTGGAGTATAACATTGCCAAACTTGAAGACGAGAGGAAAAAGGCTCGTTATGAAAAGGCAAAAGGAAACCTAGATGCATTTTTTATAAAAATAGCCGAGTGTGACGATATCTTCCGAATTCTTGGTGAGCGTATCGCGCAATCTCCGAATGACATAGAGCTAAACAAGAAGGCTTTGGCCGTAATGAACAAAAGAGATTGCACAGATGATCCTCTTTATCTCGAAGTAGCAGAACGAGTATATGCCGATAAACCAACTGCACCTGCAGCTTACTCAATTG
>Ga0222674_1000444_pt1 | contig 15141 bp, 25 predicted proteins | sample AntAcemetagen866_FD_179804 | JGI IMG/M metagenome (GOLD analysis project Ga0222674, IMG submission 179804) | Saline water microbial communities from Ace Lake, Antarctica - #866 | ecosystem: Environmental > Aquatic > Non-marine Saline and Alkaline > Saline | place: Antarctica: Ace Lake...
TAAAAACTTATCAATGTTCATAGCATTGCCTTCATCATCATAAGCATATCTAGTAGAGTAATTATTACCATTATGATAAGGAAGATTTAAAAAGTTTCCTACATCACCTCGTTCTTTATCTAAGACGGCCTGCTTAGGAAAAATTTCACAATCACCATGACCAATAGAAGAAGCTATCTCAGACATTTTTTCTAAAACTAATTTCGCGGGAGCATATTCTTTTAAAAAGACAAAGATGTGAGCACCTCCACTTTTTGACCTAGCAACAATAAACGGAAGTTTTTTTTTATTTAATTTTACAACTAACGCTTTATGGTCAAGGGGATAGGTGTCCACATCAATACATCCCCAACGGCAAGTGGAGTCATCGGTGATAGGGATAACGCCGAAACTCGGATACTTGCCATCAAGGTGGTCTAGCCAAAGCTGATCAACGACAGGTTTTTTGGTAATAAAAGCTTTACCTGTTTCCTTGCCATCTTCCCGTTGATCTTCTTTAATAAATTGACCGTAGGCTCGGTCTAAACCAAAAAAGATCTCTTTAAATTTTGAGACCCTTGAATCCATTTAGAATGGTATGTCCCCTGACATTTGATCAGATTCTTCATCATACTTAGGTTTAATTAAACCTTTTCTAATAGACTCATTAAAGTCGCTCGCCATTTCAAAAGTATTATCATCAGTGATAAATTCTTTTTTATCTAGCACCCAACCAAACCAAGAACCTTTTGAGTTTGTTTGTTTTGTAGTTGTAAGGTGATAAATTCTGTACCACGAAGGAGCTAAGAACATTTTTTTACTCGTAGGATTTTGAATGAACTCATTCTTTAATCCATAAGCCCATGCTCTAGCAACCTTTAATTGAGTTGATTTCATAGAGATAATTGCTGGTTTAGGAAGACCATCTTTATCTAAAATGAGTACATAAAAGTTTGCACTCTCTTCTAAATAATTACCTGATGGCAATCTAAATTTACCGTCATCTCCACGCACTGCGTCTGTAGGTTTATTCTGTGCTGAAAAAATATTTACAGGAGCACTTGAACCAATACCTCGGTCCTCCCACTCAAGCCATACTTTATCATAGCCACACACTATAACGTCAAAGCCCTCATTCCCTTTCCACATTTGATGTGGTGGAATAGAATTCATAATCATTCCTGGTCTAGCATTTTCTAAAGAGTCTAGTTCAGGAGAATTACTTGCCAAGATTTTTATTCTTGGGGTAGCCATGTCGTCTGTAGTAATCGTCTCGAGTCCCGCACCACCTAAATTCTCTAAATGTTGTAGAGTCTCAGGAGATAGGACATTGCTTGCTGCTTTAGTCGTAACAGCGCCGTTTGTCTTTTTTTGTTCTTCTGTCATTATTTTACCTTTCGCTCGATTTTTACTTTTTTAAATGTATAAACGCCAAACTTTTCTTGAATATCAGATGTCATCGAGCCTTTCTGTATCTGCTCATCGATAAGTTTAGCAAGTGTATTCCAAGGCACTTGTTTTTTATTGGTTGGGTGAAGACCTTTATCTTCTAACTCAGCCATTATATTCCGTGCATCGGATTCTTGACCACGACCAAAGGTAAGAACAACATCATTCTTAATGACATCGCTCAAGTTATTTTGATCTAACCAAGAAAAACAAAAATCTTTATTCTCCTCTGTAATGTTAGATCTCAATTGATCTTTGATCACGACCTTACTTCCGTCCGTTAAAGTTAAGGACGAAACTCCAGCATTTTCAAAAAAGCTTGGGATCACTTCGTTCTCTAATTGGAACTCACGATCTTTTAGTTTTTTTACTTCTGCTTCTTTGTCAGTGATAGTTTTTCGAACCATATCTAGTTCATTACATGCTTCACCAACGTCAGAAACTTGTGTGCTATCTAAAGTATTTAACTTAGATTGCTCGTACGCTTTATCTAGTAGACCCATATTCTGTAGCCCTCCTTAGGCTAATTCTATTATTATAGGAATATATATAGACTGTTCTCTATCCCATTTCAAGACTTTAAATTTATTATTTGTCTTTTTTGCTGCAACTGTACAACAAATCCCAATTAATACGGGGTCTCCCATCAATAATAAAAAGTCTTCACTTGTAAAATCTTTTAGTTTTTGTTCCACAATTCCGACAAAACGAATAGAATTTACTTGAACTTGTCTTGGATTTTCAAATAAAACTGTAGGTGTTCCAAATCTTTCACAATCAGAAACATCTCTGTATCCACCCATCTTAGTTTTTTGATTAGTCGTTATAAATACTTTTGTCATGATTCTTCACTTTCTCTTATTTAAAATATAAAAATAAAAAGAATTTGCAAGAATATAATTTATTTGATATAAAGATTTTAGAATTAAATTTTAGAAAGAGTAAATATGTACCCAAACTTTAAAACAAAACCATTCGATCATCAGCTCCAGGCATTAGGTTGTAGCTGGGACAAGACTAATTTTGCCTATTTTATGGAAATGGGAACAGGTAAATCAAAAGTATTGCTTGATAATATAGCTATGCTTTATGATCAGAAAAAAATTAACTCCGCTGTAGTCATCGCTCCTAAAGGAGTCTATAGAAATTGGGAAAGATTAGAAATACCTATTCATTTACCTGATCATATAGAAACAAGAGTCACTACTTGGGTTGCTCCAAGTTCTAGAACAAAAGTAGATACTAAAAATATGGAGGAGCTTTCAAAAACTTTTCAAGGTTTAGATATTTTCTTAATGAATATAGAGGCTCTATCCTCTAGACCCGCTGCTGAGTATCTAGCTAGGTATTTAAACTCTACTAACTCTATGCTAGCTATTGATGAGAGTACAACCATTAAAAGTAATACGGCGGGAAGAACAAAAAATATTTTAAAAGCTGCTAAGTTTGCGAAGTATCGTAGGATATTGACAGGGTCTCCTGTTACTAAAAATCCTATGGATCTGTATACTCAATGTCAGTTTTTAGATGAAGACCTCTTAGGCTTTAGTTCTTATTGGGCTTTTAAATCTAGATATGCGATTGAAGTAAAGAGACATACAGGCTCTCATTCTTTTAGTCAGCTTGTGGGTTTTAGAAACTTAGAGGAGTTATCTAAAAAACTTTCCGCTTTTTCTTATAGAGTTCTTAAAGAGGATTGCTTAGATCTTCCTCCTAAGATTTACACAAAAAGAATTATTGAATTAACGGCAGAACAAAAAAAAGCCTATAACGATTTATCTTCTTTCGCTATTACAGAACTTAATAAAGATCAGCTTTCGGTAACGAACAGTGTAACTTTATTATTAAGGCTTCATCAAATTACTTGTGGTTACTTAGCCTCGGACGACGGCCCACTGCAACCTTTGAAAAACAATCGTATGACAGAACTCTTAGATGTATTAGAAGAAGTAGAAGGTAAGGTAATCATCTGGGCAAACTACAGGTACAATATTTTTGATATCGAAAAAGAATTAAAAAAGAAGTATGGTGATGAAACTGTCGTAACTTATTTTGGTGATACCAAAGATAGCGACAGGCAAGACATTGTAAAATCTTTTCAAGACCCGGAAAGTCCTGCGAGATTTTTTGTAGGTAATCAACAAACAGGTGGCTATGGTTTAACTTTAACGCAAGCACATACTGTTATTTATTATTCTAATAACTATGACTTAGAAAAAAGAATTCAGTCTGAAGATAGAGCACATCGTATCGGACAGAAAAACAATGTTACCTATGTGGACATCATCTGTGAAGGAACAGTAGATGAAAATATTGTTAATAGTCTTCGAGGGAAAATAGATTTAGCCTCTCAGTCCCTTGGAGAAAAATTAAAAGAGTGGTTAATAGAAAGTAGAAAAAAGAAATGAGAAAATATTATTTTGCATATGGCTCTAACTTAAATAAAGACCATATGAAATTTAGATGCCCTGACGCTAAGTATGTTGATAGCTATATTCTTAAAGATTATAAATTAGTTTTTAGAAGTGTGGCGGATATTGAAAAAGCACCAGGTCACGAAGTTCACGGAGCAATTTATTATATTACTCCTGACTGCGAAAAAGCTTTGAATAGATATGAAGGATATCCTCACCTCTATACAAAAGAATTTTTTACATACAAAGGAAGAGATTTAATGACCTACTCTATGGTGGACAAAGACGCAGAATACCCACCTAATGAAGGGTATTTCGAGACTATTTTCCAAGGATATCAGGATTGGGATCTCCCTCTCGAGCCTCTTAAAAACTCTTTAATTATATAATTACTTGTAATTTATTATTTAATAGTTATATTCATTATAAGAATTAGAAAGGACAAAAAATGGCAACAGACACTAAATACGCATCAGCTTTACTTCTTAAAGAAGATCACAAACTTCTAAAAGAATTAGTTGATCCAGCTACTCAAAAAATATGCGGAGTTCTTAGAACTTTAATTAGAGAAGCACACCAAGCTAAGTACGGAAAAACAAAAATAAATAATACACTTCGTAAAAGGTCTTAAGGAGGCTTAACAGAATGAATAAGAATAAAATAATAGAAATGAAGACTAGACTAAAAAGCGTCAAACAAATGAATAAAGTAAATGATTTGACAACTATAGCTTCTAGTTTTATTACCTCTATGTTTGTAGAAGGATTAACAGAAGATCAAAAACAAGATCTTAGAAATTTCTTTTCAGAGAGTAGAGGAGAATTAACTAATCAACCTGATTGGTCAGACAATGACTACTTACTTCAAACTATTCAAACTATTTATGAGTTAGGTTTTGAAGAAGGAGCTTTGAAAGAATCAGATAGACTGACTAACTTATTAAAAAAACATGAAGAACTAATTGCAAAGCTAACTAAAGATGTTTCGGAGTTACTTGAAAATGGAACAAAATAAAAAGCAAAGCATAGAAAGTTTTGAAACTTATGAAGAAGCTGAACAATTTATTCAGAAACTTCTTCTGAAGCAAGAGTGTTGGGTCACTGCTACTTTAGATAAGGGCGATGATCACTACAAGGTTCATTGGAAAGAATGGACAAGAGGGTGAGTAATAAGAATAGGGCTCAATGTTTTTTTAGCTCTATTCTGATTACTGACAGTAGGAGTTAAGTAATTGTCTCGACCGTTTACCTCCCAAAGTGTATAGGGTGAGACCGATATACATTATCCTAGATAACCTACAAGGAAACCTAGGGGAGAATTATCTTCCCTAGGTGAAAAATAAACTATGAAAAAAAAAATAACAGATAAAGCTATTCATTCTCTCAGTCATTGTTCTAAGGAACAATTGGAAGAAATTCTTAGAGATGCTCTCTTAGAGATTTATAGACTTACTGTTATTATTAGAAAGTTAGGAGGCGAAGATGGAAACGAAAGTGAAGAAGATAGTCAATCAACTGAAAGAACTCTCAATTGAACAAGTATATGAGGTTTTATTTCAAGTGAGAGAGAACATTCGTAAAAGAACAATTGAGAAAGTAGAGCAAAATGATGTTGGAAAATAATACACAACTAAGCGAAACATCAGAGTTATTAACTGCTAATGAAGTTGAAAATCTTTATAAGCAGTTTACGGCTAATGCCTTACGTATTCAGCGTTATAGAGGTGAGTCACCTTTTCCTTACATTAAGCTAGGTAAGAAGGTCTTTTATAACAAAGCAGATATAGAAAGAATATTAAAAGAGAAAACAATTGTACAAAAAACTACTTGACAAAGCCTTGTTTTTTTCTCTTAAAACTATATAAATTTATGTAAGAGGGGGGTCTTACCCTCAGTTTCGAACTCCCCTCATACAAAAAGGAGTAGATATTATGTTCTACCTAGACGGCATAGCCGACAAAGAAGTTACAGGGATCGAAAGAAAACCTGGACAAATAATCGTTACTTTTGAAGACGATACCTCTCACACTTTTTTACCAGACGAATGGGCGAAACTTACAGCGCAAGCACAAGACCTCTTAGATAGATCTAGGAATGTTGAGCCTTTGAGCTATCTGAAATAGATTTCCAAATAACATCATTGGCTTCTTCAATTTTAGATAATTGATCAAGAAGAATGGCTATTTTTAAATTTTTTTTCTGAATTTCAGTGATATTTCTTTCGTTTAGTGCCATTGTTCTCTCCTAATTTTTAACGGGAACCTTTAGTATATCAAAGTCCGAGGTAAGATTTCTACTCTTTTATTTTTAATTTGTAAAATAAATTACTTGACTTGGAGTTTTTTCTTTATCCACTGCCTAGGGATCACGGTCAACCGTCCGCAGTCAGAGTCGTCCAAGATTTTCTTTATTTCTTCTTTAGATAATTCTTTTAACAATCTCGGATCAAGGTCGCCTGCTAAAATTATATAATCTTCTGTTTCTTTGAGAATATAGCCAACGGAATTAACAGGTTTGGGCCTCATCTTTAAAGCATCTTCAATGCTGTGCCAACCAGCGCTTTCTTCATATGCATCTACCCATTCAATAACTACAATTTCACCCCAGGAAATAGTTTTAGCTTTTTCCCCATTTCTTTTCCGTTTGGACCTTTGATTAAGCCGAACCATCTTTCATCTCCTGTTATGTAGTAGACACCTTTTGATACTTCTTCTCCTAAGGCTGTTAGGGCTCCCTTTTTTACTTCTGGTCTTTCACAGTCATCCCAAATAAGGAGTCCATCATCTTTGAGTTTAGGATACCAATTTTTTGTATCATTGTGAACTGATACTTCGTCGTGAGCTCCATCAATAACGAGTCCATCTAAGGAATTATCCTCAAAAGAATCAATTAATTGTTGATTATCAGACCTATTGACATGAGGTATAACTCTTTCAGCTTCTATATGGTCATGGAGATTGTTCTTAAATTCGTCATACATTGAGCCTAATTTTAGGTTGTCATGCTCCCCTGGTGTTCCTTCAAAGGTGTCAATACAATGAACCTTAACTTTTGTTTTTTCTTCTGTTACCAAGGCATCACAAAGAAACCTAGTAGATCTCCCTTTGAAAGATCCTATCTCGACGATAGAGCCCTCTCCTGGCACTTTTTTCACTAGGTTTAAGTAAGCATCGAAAAGGTTAAACCAACCTTCTATACTTAAGTATTTTGTAATCATTTTATTTCCTTTCGTTTGTTAATTTCCACACATACCCTCACACTCATCTAATAATGAGTATTGGTTTTTGTCGTCTTTTTTCTCTAAATCTATTTCATCAATAGGTTTGCAATCCCTATAGAGAAATAATTCATCTTGAGAATATTCTTTTCCGTCATCAGATAGTCTTTGACCTCTAATCATTTTGTCCATCTCTACTACTTCTGCCCATTCCTTTTTGTTTTTTTTAATCATTAACCACTCCTTATTGCTGTGGTAAGGACAGAAAGTACAAGCACTTCTTGGAGGCTCAGGATAATCGTTTTGCTTTATCCAATCGAGGCAATCATTTCTTCTTATTTTTTGATCTACAAGAGGATAAATATTTTCTAGATAGTGATGGTGATTCTTTCTTTGTCGTTGTAGTTCGTCATAAGAAATCCCTATGAGTTGTTCTACTCTTACTTCTGGTGCTACTCTTTTGTGTTTAGCATATCCTAGTAGTTCCCTGATTTTTTTAATGACAGGTGATATTTTGTAATCCCTGGTACATTGTCTTCTTAGTATTCTTCCTTTGCCTGTATCGCCTTTTTTTCTTGAATAAAAGGGTATAGAAAAATTTTTAAACTCTCCCTTAGCTCCATTGATAACATCTTCTTTTAAATTTCTCCACTGCACACGGTGGACAGGATAAGATAATTGTTTCTCTAACCAATCTAGGTGGTCATAGACGGCTTTGGGTTCTCCTCCAGTATCAGCGAATATCGCACAATCGACCATGGCTATCTGCCCTTTTTCAATCATTAAGGCTAGTGTGGTTGATTGCACGCCAGCTCCGAGAGATAGGATACGAAGCGATTTTTTTTTAATCATTTCTTAACTTAGTAAATATTGTTCTCCAAAACAAGGACCTTACCATAGATACTATGGTAAAAATCAAAGCTATGCCCAGACTATCTAATATGGTGGGGTGAAGATCAAAAATAGGAAAGATAAGTAATTGTATAAGAATGGCTAGTATGAGACCACTACCTACGTCAATGACTGTTTCGAATACATTTCTCAAATCTTAGTTCCATTCTCCATCAAAAGTTGTTGTGTCGTATTGTTGAGACCATTGCTTCATCTTTTCTTGGTACTGTGTTTTTGTCAGTATCTTTTTATCTACTAAAGGAATTTTTGCCCATTTAAATCTTTTTTTTAAATCATCGATGATGTGGTCAAAATGGTACCCCTGAGAGATATCTTTCGCCTTTAGGTTCGTCTTGTCTTTCATTGTCATTGTATATCCTTTCGATAGTTAATTTTGTCCCTGGAGGTGGTGTTCCAAATTTTTGAAGAGTCATAGCTGGAGTTATCTTATTGTTTTCATCTAAGTAATGACTTAAAAAAATTCGTTTTCCATTTTTATAGAGACGTAAGTAATATTCTTTCATTCTGTATAACTTTATATATTAATTTAATGCTTTTGTCTATCCTGCCTTGTACAAATTCAAGCAGAGTATATTTTAGGATTTGAAAAATTTAATAATGATCCTCAAAAACTTGCATTCCTAACTAATGACAATAATCAATTAATCAAATGCTTTGCTCGTCGGTTTGATGGATGCGTTCCGTCTATCGATAATCCAAAAGTTGTTTGGGAAATAAAAGAATACTATGGAACAAAAACATTTGGAAGTCGCGTTGCAGACGGTGTATATGAAACGTTATTAGATGGCTATGAAATCGTAGAGGCACGTGAACGTGGTTGTGAAGTGGAGCACTATCTTTTCGTCGATGACTTTTTTACTTGGTGGGTTTTAGGAAAGTCATATCTATGTAGAATCATTGATATGCTTCATACTGGACACGTTGATAGGGTCTATTTTGGCGAACAAGTGATAACGGAGTTCCCTTTTGACTTATCAGAAGCACTAAACAGATAGACTTAATTGTTCGTCTGTTAACTCTATCAATTTCGTAAGTAAAAGCCTGTCTTGTACGCGATGTTTTAACGTATCGCTTTCTTTTAATTGAAAACGTTTTAACATCGAACCACCTAACTCAATAAAGACTTCTTCTTCAAATAGCGTTTCCTTATAGTCCAATATAATATTCTTTTCACCACTCTTCTTTTTTCCATCAATTGATAGTGCAACGAATCCATTTTTATTCTTTATTTCATTAATAAATCTATACAATCTGTTAATATCAAAAGATTGTGCTCCATATAAAATTTTCTGACTATCGACGTATGGTGGATCACAATAGACGATTGAATCTTTTGTTATCTGACTGGACACATCACCAAAGTCACCACAAATAAAATCGACATTCTTTACAATTGAATTCCAATTTGTAATCCTTTTTGCAAATTCTTTTGGTGGTATTGCTCGATGTACACCTACAGGCGTACTTAAGTGTCCATCACTTTTTCTATATCTTAAAACTCCTCCATAACAAGTACGCGAAATAAAGAGAAAGTCTAAAGGGTTTGGATTATTGTTATAGTTTCTTACTGTCTCTTTGTAGACTTCTTTCTTTCTGTCATCGCTCTTTACATATTCAGCCCACTTTTCTGTATAAAACTCCAAAAGAATCTTTGGATTTTCTTTCACCAACTTCCACATATCAATTAACGGCTTATGAATATCAACTGCTATCGCTTTATGGGGCTTCAAAGCCCCCAAAATAGCACCACTTCCAAAAAATGGTTCAACATATAAATCATAATCTTTAGGGAAGTACTTTATTATTTGAGAAGCAAACTTTGTCTTATTTCCAATGTATTTGATTAGTTGTGGTGTTCTCTTCAATATATTCTCCATTAATCACCAACCAAGTCTGTCAGAGAAAATACTTTAACATCTACTTCTTAATATTCCAATGTCTATTTGGAAAATAGTCCTCAACTTAGGGGGTATCTTTCCATTTTAATTCTGAGCATAAAACTTTATTCTGATAATTTAGGAATAAAACTTTATTCTGATAATTATACTCATCTAACCCTACTCAGTGAGTATGTCTTCCTATTATACTCATCTAACCCCCTTGAATGAGTATAAAACTTTATTCTGATAATTTAGTCCTATTTAACTTTATGGGGATAATTGAAATCCTATTAAACTTTACGGGGATAATTGAAATCCTATTAAACTTTATTCTGATAATTTAGTCCTATTTAACTTTACGGGGATAAAGTGGATATGTGGATATGGATATCTGTCTTTTTGCAAAAAATGAATAGCCGTTGTCCATGGTCTAAGACTTGAGTTGAGTGGGGCAATGGAGAAAAGAAAGGGGGAATTAGGGGGAAAGAAAAAAACCCTTATCCACTATCAGATAACCACAAACAACGGCTCAATGACCACTGCCCATGGGAAAGGAGGAACAGGCAATAATCATTAAGGTCAGAATACTACAAGTGGAATTTGAAAGAAATAAAAAAAAAAAGTTTTTTTTTTTGAGATTCGATTCTTTTGTTCTGACTTTGTCAAAAAGCTTTATAAATCAATAATAGTAGCTTAAAAAACGTTCTGACAAACACTCTGACGTCAGAACGTTTTACTCTGACAGTGTGCATTTGGTTTCAATTTGTTTATTTTTTATTTCTATTTTGTAGAAATTCCTCTATACATAATTGTAATGAAACTGAGAAGCCCAGAATCTCCGATCAAATTAACTAACGCTTTAAGAGAACAGCGTGATGAATTAACTCCCAAACAAATAGCTTTTGCAGAGCACTTAGTTGCCCAAGAAAATCGATGGACAGCTACTCAATGTGCTATTAAAGCTGGATATTCAGAGAAGTCTGCTAGATCTAAAGCTTCTCAACTACAAAGCCCAAAAGAATTCCCTAGAGTTGCAGAGTATATTTCCGCACTTAGAGATGATTTGTGGAATAAATATAAAGTTTCCCCTGTCTCTCATTTTAGAAGACTCCATGATATAGGATTAAAAGCCGAAGAATTGGAAAAACCAGACTTAAGGACTGCTTTAGCTGCTGAAGTTAGTAGAGGCAAAGCGGCTGGTCTATATGAGAAAAAGACTATTATTAAAACTAAGACTATTGATAGTTTGTCTTTAGAACAAGTAAATCAAATGCTTAATGACCTAAAGATTATTGAGGCGGAGCCTGTGGAGGAAAATGCAACCAAGACAATACAAAGCGACGATCAGCTTACACAAAGCGATAATTCACTTCCTGAATGAAGGATATTTAGTCTTTGAAAATATATCTGAGCAAGGACCAATTGATATCATTATTGTTAATCCTGAAAATGGAAAAGCAACTTTTATAGATGTTAAAACAAATAAAGCAAGGCTTCACAATAAATCAGGAGATCAAGGAGGAAAACTTAGACCTAAACAAAAAGAGTTAGGTGTTCGTTTGTGTTATGTTAAAGGAGAAGAAGTTTGGTTACCAAGAACAAAATATGAGAGAGAAAGGCTTAGAAATAAAAAAGGAACGTTCCTTAAGCAACCCAAAGAAAAAAGAGTCGACTTTTTGGAAGACAATTAAAAAACTTTCTCCGCATGTGCATTGGACTAGAATAGAAACTTTTGGTACTCCAGGCATACCTGATTTACTAGGTGTCCTTGATTTTAAATCTTTTTGGCTAGAGCTTAAAGTCACAACAAAAAATAGAGTGCATGTATCCCCCTTTCAAATAGCTTGGAATCAAAAAAGGTATGAACTTTGTGGGGATAATTTCTATTGTATTTATAATATATCAGATAGGTCTATTTATTTATATAAAGGCTCAATGGGAAAAGCGCTTGTGTCTGACGGAATTCTTGCGCATGAGCCCTTATTCAAAATAAAACAACCTTATGAGAGTCAATTTGAAAGTGAATTAAAAAGAGTACTTACTCATGTAAATTAATAATAAACTTTGAATATTGAGGCGAATATTCTCCATGATTAGTTACACTATCAACTTGAAAATTTCCGTCACCACCAAATCCACCGAGCTTACAAGCAATACCTTCATGTCCTATTTTATATTTCATGCTTCCTTCGATATTACAAATATCCTCATAGGAATACATCTTCATAAATTCCTCTAGATAACATGGGTCTATAATAAGTAGTTGACCACTATCTACTCCAACGTTTCCGTAAGGCTGTATAATTGTAGGTTTTTTCATTTGCTTTCTCCCATATTCTCTAGATATTCTCTAGTCTTAATTAACTGCTCCACATGTTCTATTGCTTCAAGCCAACCCTGAGTGATTAATTCATCGCTTGTCTCCACAGGTTGTGTCTCGTATTCTTTTATTTGTTCTAAAAGGTTTGCTTTTAGTTTAGTTAATTCTACTTGTAGTGTATCTTTCATTTGCTTTCTCCTCTTGCTATGACAACAAATTCGGTATCCTTAATCTCATTTTCTAACTTTGTAACTAAGTCTTGAATAGTTTCTATTACTTCTTCCTCTACCATGTAGACAGAGCCATTTGTTGGATTGTCTAAAAGGTAGGCGACCTCACAAGATAAATCGTTAATTAGTTTTTTCATTGTTTTATATTCTCCATTAAATTATCAAATGTTTTTGGGGTAAATGATAAATCTCTTTCAATACCTAATCCAAAACGACTATCGGCAAAAGATAAAATTTCGTCTATAGAAACATAACCTAACTCAGGCTCTCCAAGATCACACAAACCAAAAGCTATATTAGTTTCAGGATCTAATTCCGATAAGTACCAAGTACCAATACCAGCTGGATTAAAAAGTTTTACAACTGCTTTGGACTCTTTGTAACTAGGGTGTTCATCATTCCAACAATCTTTATGCTGTTTATGATTTTCTATTAACTTATCTTTGATTGATTTAGTAAATATATTCATTATTTTATATTCTCTCTTTCTAATTCTTATTATTCTAATTATAAATATAATAACTTATATATAAATTACAAGGGGTAAATTATTTTTTTTAAAATCTTAGTGCATGTGCCTGTAACTAATTATTATTATTCTTTTTTATTTGAAAATATTTCTAGTGTATGTGCCTGTAATTAATTATTATTATTCTTCTAAAAATAGACCATTTTGGTCTAGTCCATAATAACCTGGTCCATAATAACCTGGTCCATAATGGACGTAATAAAATATTACAGTTTTATAGTGTTGCAAGAACGCAACACTATAAAAAAGAATTAACAATAAATTTTTGAAAATTACCTATTTTTTAAAAATAGTCATTAAACAGATAATATATATATAGTCATTGTTTTGAATATTTCAATACGAATATACTAATAAATATTATATTATAAAAACCTATTTTAAGAGGGCTACAAGTATCTATTTAACTTTTTGAATAGGATTATACCCCTCTAAAAAAAACAGTTAAAAACAATTAATATAATTAAGTATATAAAAGTATTAAAAGTGTTAAAAATCAAGTATATTTAAACTAATTAACAATAAAAAAGAAAGTGAGTTTAAAAATGTTATTTTTAAATTTAAAAAAGTTAAGATACGAATTATTTTATAATATTAAAAAAAATAATTCTGAACTGATAGAAGAAAGTTTAAACAATTATTTTGTTGAGGCTAAAAAATACGGAATTTTTAAAAATTCTTTAAGACAGAAAAAAGTTTTAGAAATTTTAAATTTTTATGTATTAAGATCAGAAATAGAAAATGAAAATAATTTTTATTTTGTTTTTGATGAAATATCTCAATCCTGTCATTATACAGATGAAAGTACTTCAGAGTTATCAAGCGGCGAAATTTATCTGTCATCTAATGAGCATGATTTATTTGCATGTAATGATTGTCAGGATATTTTACATTATGATAGCGGTTTTCATTCTGAACATTTAAACCAAAGATTATGTGTGACTTGTTATGATAACGCGCATAGTTATTGCGAAGATTGTGACGATAGTTTTCATCATGATGAGGACTGCCATTGCAGAGGACAGAGTGAAGATGACCAAGAAGATGAAGCAAAGAGATATCTTTCACCTTATGATGAAAGAAATCAGCTTAAATTTTTAACTTCACCTAAAAAAGAAAGTAAAAAAAGAAAAAATAATCTTTTTTATGGTATTGAAGTTGAAGTTGAACTTAGAAATGATGGCTCTATGAAAGAGGTACTGGACAAAATGAAACCAACTTTTAATGAAGATCATATTTTATTTAAACGTGATGGATCATTAACTTATGGTTTTGAAATTGTTTCAACAAATGCTTCATTTAATTATCACAAAAATATTTTTTGGAAGTCTTTTTTTACTAAAAAATATAATGATGATGTTAGGGGTTATAAGGCTAAAACGTGCGGTATGCATATCCACTTTTCAAGATCATATTTCACCGATTTAGAACAAAAAAAACTTAATACTTTTTATCATTCAAAAGGTAATAGGGATTTTATTCAATTAATCGCAGGAAGATCAAACAATGATTATGCAAGATATATAGATCATATTGATATGACTGACACAATAACGCCACCCAATCGATCAGACTATAAATATAGATGTATTAATTTTTGTAATGAGGAGACTATAGAAATAAGAATTTTTCAAAGTAATTTAAAAGAAAATTCTTTTTTTAGAAATCTTGAATTTGTTGATAGTGTTAATAATTTTATTAAATTTACCTCTATCACTAAATTATCATTTAATGATTATATTAACTATTTATTATCTGATACTAAAAAATCATATTTTAATTTGTATGAATTTTTAAACAAAAATCATTTATTTAGTTTTACTAATTATAATGAAGAAATTAGAAATATTAATAGAAAAGGTTTTATTAATGTTTTAAGAAATATAGAAAGTGAGAATAAAAAACAATGTGCTTAATTATAGTAGCCAATGATCTGAAAACAGATCAATTAATCAAAGACATGGAAGTTGCTTATAAAAGAAATAGTGACGGATTTGGTTTAATGTACGCTAAAAATAACAAACTAATAATTGATAAAATTATTCCTAAGAATTTTAATGATTGTTTAAACTTGTTTAATTTGCATAAATCAGAAACAAATAAAATAGCGATGCATTTTAGATTTACAACAGAAGGGGTCTCAACTTTAGAAAATTGCCACCCGTTTATATCATTTGAAAATGAAAATAAATCTATTGCTATGATGCACAAC
>Ga0222674_1000449_pt1 | contig 14941 bp, 10 predicted proteins | sample AntAcemetagen866_FD_179804 | JGI IMG/M metagenome (GOLD analysis project Ga0222674, IMG submission 179804) | Saline water microbial communities from Ace Lake, Antarctica - #866 | ecosystem: Environmental > Aquatic > Non-marine Saline and Alkaline > Saline | place: Antarctica: Ace Lake...
TGTAGACACCCCATTATTTAGGACAGCTTTTAGTGTTATCTAAGTTTGTTTCAAGCTGCATATTCATATCTGGATATGGGTGTTTCATCATTCAATGACTGATGTCTTCTTTCATGGTTATAGTAATTGAAGTACTCAGCTAATTTTAGATATAGATCCATTCCATCCGTTGGCGGATTTAAGTACAGTTTTTCATACTTAACGTTCCTCCAAAGCCTTTCGATAAAAGCATTGTCAGTTGCTCTTCCTTTGCCATCCATACTCAGTTTTATTCCTTCTTTCAATACATAGCCAGAGAACTCATCAGATGTGAACTGACTGCCTTGATCAGTATTGATGATCTCTGGCTTACCATGCTCTTTTATTGCTTCTTCCATAGCTTCCCTGCACCAGGCAGAGTCCATGCTGTTGGAGACACTCCAGTTGAGCACGTACCTGCTGTGCAAATCAATAATTGCCACCAAATACATATATCCCGTGGCCATGGGGATGTAAGTAATATCAATCGCCCATACCTGATTAGGACGGTTAACCTCCAAGTTTCGAAGTAAATAAGGATACACCTTGTGGCCTTTGTTCCTTCTTGAGGTATGTCTTCCTGGCATGATAGCCCTCAAGCCCATCACCTTGTAATAGAGTCGTTCTATTCGGTTTTTACTGACTTTATACTCTCTGTCTTTAGTAAGCCAAACATGCATTCTTCTTGCGCCCTTAAATGGATGATGCAGGTAATGCTCATCCATCTCTCGCATAAGCTTCAAGTTGAGTTCACTTTCAGCCTTGGGCTTGTAGTACAGTCCAGATCTATGAACTGAAAGCATCTTGCATTGTTGAACTAAACTTAAGTTGGAATGACCCTTGCGTATCATCTTTCTTCGCTCTGACATAGGTCTTAGCGCAAGGCGTCCTTTAAAAAATCAACTTCCACCTTCAGCTGGCCGATAACCTTCAAGAGCTTATCCTTCTCTTGTTCAGCTTCGGTTTTCTTGCTCACTTTTCCCTTTTCAAAAACCTGATCCGCTCCATCCAAAAACTCCCGTTTCCACATACTAATCTGGTTGGGATGAATGTCATACTTTTGGGCAAGCTCTGCCATCGAGCTGCGCTCTTTTAAAGCTTCAAGAACCACTTTGGACTTGAACTTTGAGGTAAACTTTCTTCTTGTCATTTGAGTAAATTTATCTAATTAAACTTACTGTCCTGTTTTTTGGGGTATCTACACTATTTGGAGGCCGAATTCTGTCCGCTTCCAACAAAGGCTTTGATTCATTTTATTTTCAAGAGCATCTGCCAGCATGATTGGTGACATTCCGTGTTCAAGACGAATAACTTTTAAAGAGTCAGGAGCTGAAGTAGCCTGAATTCTATTAGTACAAGAATCTACAGTGCCACAAGAATAAAGTGTCAATACAATTATGACTTTAGATAACACCAAGTGGCGGAGATGTATTCTCATAATTACTATATCACTAGGCTGGTTGTGTTGAAATTATAAAATTCCAGTTGAGATTATCGATTCCTGAATTGGAAATTGCTCACTTATCGACGCCCCAAATCCCAATTTATGTGCCTTAGTACGAATTGCTCGTATTATATCTATGAATTTTGCTAGGTATGGGATTTCTTGTCCTAACTCACAGTCGATTCGCAGCACAATGCCTTCAGATTGTATTTCGAACCATTCTCCACCTTGATCAAAACAATCGGGACACCCGTATTGCAGATTGCCAGAACTTAAGTGCATTGCTCTTAATGAAAGCAAAAGGTTTGAGTATTCAGAAGAATCAACTAAGGTTACATTTGTTAGAGATGGAAATTCAGATTTATCTCGATTAGACTCCCAAGTCGAAATTTCTTCCAATATGCCTTCAGAAGTTATCAAGTATTCATACTTGCAATACTGAAGACATTCTCCGGCATACGTGCCAGTGCTAACTTTAAACTCATCGTTTGCATTCTCAATTCGTTGTATCGTAATATCCTTGAACTTTTGCCGAGTTTTATCCAAAGTGTACTGGCGATTCGTTTTTGACTCGGCCTCTATCTCCTCTTCCTCAAGAACCTTTTGATCTGGTGAATAGCCGCATCCTAAACTCAAATTCATGAATGCCAATATGTAAAATGCTACTCTCATAAATCTATAGCATGAGCTTGTACCTTTTGATTGAATATAGAAAGAAAGGAAAAATGATTTAGAATTCAACGCATTATTCTCTTCATTGATTATGTCATACGCAGAAACTAGGCTGAATAATCGTACTAATCTTTTATCTGCACATGAATGTGGTCGTCATGCCTGACAGCTCTGCAGCCATGAAATCTGATTCTCGAATCAGCGAGGTTTAACCTTTTAACCAGATGAGGTTCTATAAATACTTTTTCAATCCGATTGTTTTTAAGAATGGTCAGGAGTAGTTCGCGAGTGCCGCTTTCGGAAAGCCTTAAGTCTGTGTTTTTTGTTCCGAAAGTCAGGTATTTCGGATAATCGTATTGAAAGTATCCGCTTGACAGGCATTTTGCAGTTTGATTCTCTTCTCCTTGTCTTGGACCTTCAAATACACCGTAACCGCTAGTGGATTTCACCTGATTCGAAGGAGTGCCGTCTTGAGTTTCATAAATAAAGCTGAGATCAATTTTTCTTCCATCATTATGACTTAGATGAGGCAGTAGGGGAAACTTGTCAATGAAAGGAAAATTAGCATCTAAAAATCGCAATGGAATCTCAGCAGAAATTTCTTGTAAGACCGTGTTTAAATGAGGGGTAACATAACTCCTATTCAACAAAATGGTTGCGTATGCAGCGGGTTGTAGCTTGGCTGTGGTCTGAATACGTTCTCTACCGAAAAGGGGAGCTATGAAAGGAACGATTACGAAGCTTGCTATGAGGTACAGACTGACAAACACAAGCGTTGACTTAAACCTAAATTTTGGAGTCCACTTCTTAGAAACCCAGATACTGATCAAATAGACTATTCCTCCGACTTGTGTTAGAACAGTCAGGAAAATGAAGACGATTGAGTGAAGGAGGTATTTAAAGAAGTGTTTCAAGGATTTAATAGTCTATAAGGTTCAGGTCTCTTTTTAGATAGAAGGCTCCGTTCCAATCACAACTGCCATCGCTTATTTTAATTTCTGAACCATTGAATTTAAGGACATAGGTGTCAACTGTAGTACAACCGAAAGACTCCATGTGATAAAGCTCTTCTTCAAACCGTCTGATTATTTCAATTTCTTCATCTCCTAACAGCTTTTCTTTTTCTCCTAAAGTAAGGCGATACTCGTCCTTGATTCTCTTGATAATAATTCTGTCTTTTGCACTATGAAAGCATCCTAAAGAAGTAATATCAATAGAATAGCTCTCTTGACTTTTCAATTTGTCAATGATTGGTTTGGCAAAATAAGGATCATAAGTCATGTGATTTACACACAAGTCGATGCTGTACTCTTTCATCTCGGTAAGTTCGAAAGAGATACTTTCTTTTGTGTGGAATATTGAAAAATACTCAATTCTATAGCTTCCAAATTCTAGTTTTTTTAGTTTCTGTTTACTCTCATGTGGTGACCTACAAGTTGCAATCAGAGAGTCATTCCTAAAGACATTAAATTCGTTTAGATACTTGTAGCCATTCTCCTCCCTACAATCTTTGATGTTCACTTGGAGTATAGATTGAGAAAAACCTAAACCACAAATAAGCATTGTTGAGGCTAATGTGAGTAAGATATTTTTCATGGCTGTTATTGTGAAATATACCAAGAGTAAATCGTTTCCGCTAAGGACAAAGCTCTTTTCAAGCGTGGACTAATTTTTAAACAGACTGGAGAAGCCAATTATTATGCGTTGATTGAAATAATATTGGGAATTATAGCATTGTTATTGGCAGGTAAGTTGAATTTGAAGTGATTTTTCTAACTTAGGCTGCATCTGCGCTGTGAGCATGCCTCATATGACGAAATGAAATGCTTAGTGAATAGGTGGAATTCTTGAGATATCTTGTTATTAAAAAACGTTTAATCGACCTATGCAAATTGTAAAGTTCTTAGTGCTAACATTTCTATGGCTGCTTGTTTACACTGTTGGTTCAGTATTAGCGAGAATAGTAAGCCTCGAAATTGCTGGTGATTCCACTTCTTTGATTGTTATTATTTCATTATTCGTTGCGATAGCGTTTTCCTTAATTCTTAATAAGATTTTGTCGAAGTCTTTCGAAATTGGAAAGTGGTACGCAGCAGTAGTACTTTTGATATTCATCAGTTATCTTTTTGGAGAGTATTTCCGAGCAGATATCGTGAGAATCTTCGAGTCACCAAGTCTAATTTGTCAAGTTATTTATGATTCAATGGTCGTGATCCTATCCCTCATTTGGTTGATCACTTTAGTGAGATCTGATCAGAGGAATTGATATCGAAGAATCTATTTTGTCATAGTTTTCCAAAAATGATTAGACAACTTTCATTCATAACCATTTTGTAGGTGCGTTGCATGCAACGCCCCCACAAAATGGATAGGCGAATTAACCCAACAAATCACCTGACCATTCATCCATGATTCTAGCTAGAATTCTAAATTCCCCCCAACCATTTGTAAACCCATCCTCCCCTCCAGTAAACCCAAATCTCCACCCCCTTCACCAACTATACCGCAATGACCGTGCGTCCTGAGAAGCATCCCCTTTCCTCAATCCCGCCTTTCAAAACCGAATTCTAAATCGCCGAATTCCCGACACAGCAAATTATCGTAATTTACAGCTTAGAAAGTTGAACCGGAATTACTAGAGCATTGCTATGCGACCAGGCATTTTCACAATCATCCTACTTTTTTGTACACTGAGCCTTGCTGCTCAAGAATTTGAATTCTTGCGGGAAGTCCCCGCCTCTTCGAATTCTATTCTGCAAGAGCCTCTTGGAATGGCTGTGAACTCAAATTCTGAAGTTTACATTTCAGATGGACTGAGCAAGGGAATCCTGAAGTATGACGAGAGAGGAAATCAAATCGAGATCATAAAGAAGCTTCAAACGAGCGGTGGGACTATTGATTTGATTGAGCCCGAGCATCTGTATGTCGATGCGAACGATAAATTGTTTGTGTACGACAAAGGACTAGGTAAAATAGCTGTTATTCCGAGCAATGGGAAGGCATTTGTGTTTGGAGAAAAAGGATCTCAACTCGGACAAATCGATGATGTAATCGGATTGGTAGCAGACGATCAAGGCTATGTGTATGTGTTGAACGAAGGGAAGAAGCGGGTCGATATTTTTCAGCCGGACGGGACTTATCTAACCTGGATCACCGGAGGATTCGATCCCTTTAAAAATCCTGTTTCAATTTCCATTAACGGTAGAAATGAAATCTGTGTGCTCGATGCTACTGGCCCATCAATTATCATGTTCGACGTTTATGGCAACCAGGTCAATATGCACCGAAAATTCACGAAGTGGGAGGGAGTCGCAATTGAAGAACCTGTGTCTATCGCGGCATTTGGCAATGGTGATTTCTTGGTTTTGGATGGAGAGTCTTCACGGGTAACGAAATTTAGTCGTTCAGGAGAAATCTTGGGGACTTTTGGATCTAAAGGAAATGCCTCAGGAGCATCCTTTTTGAACGCTACAAAGATCATGTCTTGCGGGTCGAAAGATGAGCTGCTACTGGTGATGGATGAAGGAGCGAAAACCGTAAGTCTTTTTGAAATTTCCTTTCACACCCCTAGAACTCCTCCAGTGGTGAAGCGGATGAAGGTGCAACACAAAAGCAGCGGTCGACAGAGCATGCAAGATTTATTGGTGAATTCTGAGGGGCAGCAATATGCCATCCCCGAAAATAATCATCAATTGGTCGTTGCTTTTCAAGACAGCACGAACAAACAAAAGTTTGCGATTGACGGAGGATTTAAAGATGCCGTGGCTTTGGGACTCGACCAAGAAGACAATGTATATGTCGTCGATCGTCAAGCAAAAGAAATTCAGGTGTTTACCAAAGAAGGTGTGCTCATCCGGAAGCTTGGCAAGGACATGCCTGAAAAGTTGAAATCGCCGAATTCCATCGCCATCCAAAAGAATGGAAATGTTGTCGTTTGTGATAACTCGACAGGAAGTGTCCACATGTGGAATTCTACTGGCATCTACCAAAAGAAACTTATTTCTTCTGATAACTCGGCTCTGCTTGGACCAGAAAAAATCCAGATAGACTCCAAGGATCGAATCTATATCTGGGACGAAAAAGCGAACTGTATTTATAGGACAGGATCCAACGGCTGGCCTTTGGAATTGATCAGCTTGAAGGCTAGGCCGGAACGTGTTGATGACAATGCAGGGAAGATTTCAGATTTCTTTATTGATCCCCTAGATCAAATTTTCATCCTCAACGCAACCACCAATCAAATTGAAGTTTATTTCTGGGATGTAGATCCGGAATTGAGATTCAGCATCGGGAATCCAGGCGATGGTCCCAACGGATTAAACAAAGTCGAAAAACTGGTTTTTGACCGCGACAATTACTTGGTCTATGGCGTAAAGAAAGGCGGGGCTGAGCAAAAGGTGCTGCAATTCTTGGTGAAGCCACCGGCACCTGACAATGCCATAAGTTTCAATGCAGCCGATGGGAACTTGCTCGTGGTTTATAACAAATCGAATTCTAAAATGGTGACTGGCTATGGCTTAGTCAGCAAGGGCGAAAATGGACAAGACAGTGTTTTCAGTCGATCGAATTCCACGATTCTGACTTTGGACGAAAGCAATATTCAGGACTTGAAACTGCATCACTATGATTTTGTGAGCTTGAGCAAAAGTGATTTTTCAGATCCCAGTGTAAGTTTCGACAACTACCTGGGTTATGCGAATCGATTGAAAGATGCCGAGATGTATGACGAAGCTCGAATTGCCTACGAAAGGACTATTGCTGAGTTCGGAGCCTTCGGAGGATTGCTGACTACTGTGAGTGGAACCTTAAGCTCCACCTCAAAATACCTGGCCGAAAATGCTGAAGTTGGAAGAGCTAAAGATTATTTCAAATCGGCATTTGCAATTGCCCCACATGACAAGGAAGTGTGGAAAAATGGCAAAACAGCTTTGTACAGTTATTACAGAGAGTTGGCTTATCGGGGAGATGCATCGGACATCATCACTGAGGTAGATGATATTCCAAAAAGAGAAAGCTACAGAAAACTGGCAATGAACGCCGTCGATTCGGTGTGCATGACTTTAAATTTAGAAAGCAATGTACATTCATTAGCGACTGCCATCAAACTTGGAAAAGCAATTCACAATTGGGAACCGAGTAGCACGGAATATACCTACACTCTAGCGAAAAACCATTACAAATTATTTCAACTTAAAGAATTGTATGGAGTGCCAGCGTTGGAATTAGAGGCTTTGTTGAACAGTGGGGCTAAGTATGCAGAGCATGCGGTGAATGGGCTGAAACTGAATGAGAAGAATTACTTCAATCAAGAAATTCTTCAACTAAAAATATTAAATGCTTCAAGCAGATACGATCATGCTGAACTCATTGCTGTTTCTGGCTTGTCAGATAATCTGTCGGCAATGAATCAAAGCACTGTATTGGCGTATCGCATTGAATTGGCGGAGGCGTACAAACAACAATTGAAGTACAATGAAGCGGCATTAGAGCTCAATAGAATTCTTGAAGTCGATACAGAAAATAGCAATGCATTGAACAGTCTAGCGGAGCTTAGGTTGGATAACCGAGAACCTGAAGAGGCGCAGCGTCTGTACAGAAAATTGCTCATGAAGGATGCCGAAAATGCAGTGTATGCAGCTCAAATCGGAAAAATTGAATTGCTCAAGGGGAATTTTGCAGAAGCTAGCTTTCAACTCGAAAAGGCTTTGAGTCAAGACCCAAGCAATCATTCTTTTTACGGTCCACTAGCAGAGGCTTATGATGGTGCCAAGAATTTCAGAAAGGCTAAAGAGAATTATCAGATTGCGGTAATTTATCAGGAGGAGCTTTTGGATCAATCCTCAAGAAGAATATGCAGCTTCCAAGAGAAGACCGCCTTAAAGAATCGCCTGAACAATTATTTAGAGAAACTCGCTGGACTCCACAATCAACTGGGGAATTATGAAAGTGCGAGAGATGCTTACGCGAGAATAATTGAGACTACACCGAATAGTGCTGATGCTTTTTTCGGATTGGGACAAGCGAGTTTGAAGTCCGGAAGGATATATGATGGAATCGCGGCTTTTGAGTCTGCATCACGTCTTGATCCATCCAACCAGAACTATACCAACGAATTTCAAAAGGCATTGAGATTGAGAAATCAGGTAGCGGCCAATGAAGAAGCATTGAGTATTGTTGAGCTGAAGATGAACGAAATATTTCCATCTCTCATTAAAAATTATGCAGATCAAGGCTTGCTGCCAATTGGTCAACTGATTATTGCGAACAACAGTAAACTGCCGATTACACCAACATTAATCTCAGTTTATGCCAAAGAATTGATGGATGCTCCAAGTCAGATAAAACCTCCTTCAATTGTGAGTTTGTCCAATTCAACCATCGATTTGGCCGCTCTTTTCGGTGATCAGATTTTGTCTTTCACTGAAGATCAAAACCTGCAATTGGAAGTTGTGGTGGAATACAGCATCAATGGCAAATCGAAAAAAGCGAGTAAGTCTGCCAGCTTCGTTTTGCACGGCAGAAATGCGATTGTTTGGTCTGATAAACGACGATTGGCGGCATTTGTAGCTCCATCGGTATCTACCTTCGTTGAGTACGATAAGAAATCAGATCTGATTTTTAAAGATTCTCCGAGTTATGGATTGAACCGTTCTATTCTTCAGGCGATGCAGACCTACACGGTCTTGCACGATGCGAAATACGTTTATAGCCCAGATCCTATTCAGAGCTATGCCATGGTATCAAGTCATCCTGAGTTGTTGGATTACTTGCAGTATCCGGCGGAGACGATGAAGCGCAAGAGTGGCGATTGTGACGACCTCGTTACCTTGTATTCCTCCTTGCTGGAAAACGCCGGTGTTCCAACTGCCTATATCGATGTTCCCGGTCACGTGCTGATGGCATTTGATTCTGGAGTGAATTCGGAACAATTGGAAAGTTCAGGCTTTAACGAGAATGAGGTCATTGTTTACAGAAATACAATTTGGATTCCGATTGAAACGACACTTATCGATAAGCATGGATTCATGACGGCTTGGAAGCGGGGAGCCGAAAGGTATTACACGGCCTTGAGCAGGGAGCAGTTTCCAGAGCTGGTGCCGATGAGTGATGCAAGACAGATTTATTCGCCTTCCTTTTATATTCCCGATGGATTCGAAGCAAAACTTGAATCAAGTCAGGAGCTGATGTCTGCTTACAATGCTCAATTGGAGGAGTTGTTGGCTAAGATGAATCAAGCTGCTATCAAGACCTTAGAAAGTCGCTATCAAACAGAACCTGGAAATACATTTGTGAAGAACAAGTATGCTTCCTTTTTAGCGAAAATTGGAGAATTGGACAAGGCTGAGCGAATTTTATTGGAAGCGAGAGATATTTCTCCTGAGAACCCGATAGTGCTGAATAACCTAGGAAATATCATGCTAATCCAAGGGAATTCGAATCGAGCAATCGAGTATTATTCAAATGCAGCAGCGATTGATGCTGTAGATGGCGAAATATTGATTAATTTGTGCAAAGCCTATCTCTTGAAAGGAGATAAATCACAGGCAATCAATAGCTTCGATAAAGCAATTGCCCTCGATTCAGAACTGAATTACTTGTACGATGAACTAAAAATCCAACTGCGATGAAAGCCTTCATTTTTTCCATTTTAAGTGTATTTCTAATTTCTACTTGCGTTGCCCAAACGGGAGGAGCTTCAGAAGTTGGCAAAGTTGTTTACTATGAAGGTAAGGTCGAATTGGGCACATCATCCCAATGGGCAGCTGCCAAGATTGACTCTCCTGTTTTTAAGGATCAATCCATCAGAATTCCAGGCGATGGCATGGCTGAGATTCTATGGAATTCAGGAGTGAAATCAGTGGTTGGCCCTGAATCTTCAACTCCGATTAAGTCTTTGCTCGAAGGAAGTGCCAGTGGCGCCAAAGTTCAGACGAAAGGCTCATTTGATAATTTCAAGAGCATTTTTTCAAGTGCTGAAACGAAGAAGCGAACTCAAGAAGGGGGAATCCGTCGCGAAGAAGATTCTGCTAGACAGAAACCTGCGAAAGATGAAATCTATTGGAAAGAATCTGAGGAAGTGCATTTCAATGATGCCTATTCCCTGTATGAAGCGGGAAATTACAGCAAAGCCATCACTGTGCTTCACGATTTTATCGATCAAAAGCCCGATGACGAAAATATCAAGTATGCGTTTTTTGCTTTGGGTCATTCCTACATTATGACCAACAATACCATCAAAGCAAAAGAGATTTTTGAGCGATTTGCGATTAAGTATTCAGGCGATGAATTGGCAAAAGAAGCAGAACTCATCTCTTCTCAACTCTAAGACTAAAAAATCAATTTAGCGAGATGACATTTCTCCAAATCCCAAAGAATCTGTGAGCAGGAAAAAGGTCATTCGGTTTTTTATTGGAGTTGTATCAATTGCCCTGCTTGCCGTTCTAGTGGTAGAAGGGATAGTGTTCGTGTCCTCAACTATGCTTCGCTCTCCTTTACGAGGATTAGAAAATCAAATTGTAGATCTCGCGTTTCAAGCCCGAATTACGAATAAAAATCACAGTAAAGTCAGCACCGAGGATGTCGTAATTATCGATATCGACGATGAAAGCATTGACCTCTTAGGGCGTCCTCAGCTATGGCCCCGAGCTTACGATGCATACGTAATAGCCTATGTTTCTTCTGGATTGCCAAAAGCCATCGGTATCGATTACCTCTACACCGAAACGGACACTTTGCCGGCGGCTTATGCTGATATTCTCGCAGCCCGAGGATTTTCTGATACCGAGGATATTTTGGCGGCTATGAGCACCGATCCTGAATTGGCCATGGCGATAGAGAATGCGGGGAATGTCTATCTCGCTTTGTTTGACGATGATTCGAAAGACGCAGACAGCAGCTTGACTTTTGAGCACCCTGGATTGAGAACTATTCAGGTGGATGCGTCTTCCAACTATGATTTCCGAAAGATCAATCACCCCGTGTTTCCGGTGCTTTCCTTTTCGGAAGGGGCAAAGGCCGTTGGTAGTATAGATATGTCTACCACCCAAGATGGAACAGTCAGAAATTATCGGCTATTTCAAGAATTGTATTCGGAGAATCAATCAAAACACCTGCTGGCGAATTTCCCATTTTACATGGCTCTTGATGGATTGAACATCCCGGATTCAGCTGTCATTTTTAATAAGACGGGAATTACTCTTGGTGATTCAATTCAAATTCCACTGCAAAAAAACGGATCGTTTAGAATCAATTGGTTGGGGAGTGATGACGAAATCCGGTTCATCCCCATCCACAAAATACTAAGTGGACGAGTGCCTGCTGAATTCTTTGAAGGCAAGTATGTGTTTTTCGGAACCAGCGCCTCGGGAATGCAAGATTTAAAGACGGTGCCCTCCAGTTCTGAGCTAATGCCTGGGGCTGAAGTCCATGTGGTTGCCTTCCTGAATATGATGAACAATGCCTTTATTCAAGAGGTGTCAGACTCACAAGCTGCTCCTTGGTTCATTCTGCTTTCTATACTTTTTGCATCCGTATTTTTATTGCTGAAGCCCTTCATCGGATTTATCATGGCGATTGCTTCTGTCTTTGCTGAAATGTTCTTTTTCATCATTTGGTTCCTGCCGACCAAGCAAATCATGTTTCCCATCGTGACCCTCATGTTGATCACGGTATTTTGCTACTTGTTTTCGTCACTGTTCATTTATTTTATTCGAGAGAGGAACAGTCGGCGGATGAAGCAGGCCTTTGGGACTTACGTTTCCCCGGAAGTTGTTGATCAAATTTCCAAGGAAACATCTACCCTAAACCTTGGAGGAGAAAAGAAGGAGTTGACCGTACTTTTTTCCGATATCCGGGCATTTACCTCCTATTCTGAAAAGCTAGATCCTGAGCAAATTGTAGAAATATTAAATGATTATTTGAGTGAGATGTCGGACTGTGTATTGAAGCAAAAAGGCACCATTGATAAATTCATCGGCGATGCCATCATGGCGATTTTCGGAGCTCCGGTATCCTTAGTAGATCATCCCTATAGAGCTTGTGCCGTGGCTATCGATATGATTAAAGAACTTGCGAAATTCAATGTTCGCCATGAAGCTAAGGGGCACTCAGCCCTGGAGGTCGGCATAGGAATCAATACAGGTATGATGACTGTCGGGAACATCGGTTCACAGAAAAGATTTGATTATACGGTGATAGGAGATGAGGTAAATCTAGCCTCGAGATTGGAAGGATTAACCAAATACTTTGGGGTAGATATCATTATTTCAAAATCGACTTTAGAATCTTGTGCAAAGAATAAATTCGCCGTTCGAGCCTTGGCGAGGGTAATCGTCAAAGGAAAGGATATACCCGTTGAAGTGTATGAGCTTATCGGATTCTCGTCAGAATTAGATAAGAATACTAAGGAAAGTTTACTTCTGTGGGAAAAGGCTATCGACTCCTTCATGAAGAATGAACTGAAGCAAGCACTGGCAATTTTTCAAGAGTATTCAAGTAGCTATCCTGAAGATGAGCCGGCGAAAATTTACCAGCGAAAATGTACCGAGTTCATCGCCAATCCTGAATCGTATAGAGATACGTTCACTATGGATTCAAAATGATCGAGTTCTAGATTATCTCGGAATCCATCACTTTACAAAGTCCAAAATTTATAGTTCAGAATCACCCATCTGGGTGAAAGCAACGAGTATAATCTACCCCAACTTTGAAGTGTAAATCCTGATTTCAGGAAATCGGCTTAAGCTGAATCACTTCAATACAGTACAATGAAAATACAATTTATACTCCTTTGGGCAATCGTTTGCGCCTTCTCAATATCAAGTAAAGCAGCTGTAATCTATGTTGATCAAGATGCAGCAGGATTGAATTCTGGAACTTCTTGGAACAATGCATTTTCAGACCTTCAAGATGCCTTGAGTATTTCTGTTTCAGGAGATGAAATATGGGTTGCAGAAGGTATTTATACGCCGACGACAACTACAGATCGTAACCTCTCATTCGTTGTTAGCGCTGGAGTGCGACTTTACGGTGGATTCATAGGGAATGAACCAAATAGAGCCCTTCGGGATTGGCATGAAAACAACACAGTTCTCTCTGGTGCAATAGGTGATATAAACGATGATACTGACAATTCGTATAGAGTGGTCAGCGTAACCGGATTGGATGTTTTCATTGACGGTTTTGTAATTCGAGAAGCTTATAAAGATATCAATGATATTGTTGCATCATCTGGTGGGGTTTATCTTGAACCGTCTACTAGTTTAACGATAAGACATTGTGATATCCGACTATGCACTGCAAATGGTAATTCTGCTGTTAGACTTCGGGAAAATTCTGAGTTGACCATGGATAATTGCTTGATTAGACAAAATCATAATTCAAGCGGCGCGATTATTTATATTGCTGGATTGAGCGAAGCATTAATTAAAAATTCTACTTTCACTCAAAACACCTTTGTTGAGACTTTTGGTGCTGTCGTTGGAGGCCCGACTTCCGCGCAAGCAGAGGTTGTCAATTGTATTTTCTGGGACAACGATGGGCATGATGCATTTGGCAGTCAACCAGTGACTGCAGACAGGGTGATTTTGGACTTTTACCCAGGTGGGCCCTTAAATGTAATTGGAGATACTTTAATGCAGAATCCGCAATTTGTCAATCCTGCTCTTGGCGATTTCAATCTGCTTCCTAACTCTCCGGCTATAGATTTTGGATTAAATTCCTATTCTACGTTAAACCTTGATTTGGCGCACGAATCAAGAATCTGGAACGGGACTGCAGACGTGGGGTGTTACGAATATTTTTCAAGCAATATTTTATATGTTGACGAGGATGCTACTGGTGTAAATGATGGTTCATCATGGCAAGACGCTTATGTCGATTTACAAACGGCTCTTCTGGACTTCGAGACAGGAAAAGAAATTTGGGTGGCTGAAGGAACATATTATCCGACTTCAACTACAGATCGAAGCGTTTCATTCATTATTCCTGATTACTGTGCCTTGTATGGCGGATTCAATGGTGATGAAGTTCTAAAATCAGAACGTGATATCAATAGTAATAACAGTATTTTAAGCGGCAATATTGGAGGAGAAACCAATACTGATAATTCATATCGCGTGCTTTTTATTTCTAATGCAGAAGAAGTTTTTATTGACCAGTTTATTATAGCAGACGGTCAAGCCGATGGAAGTGGTCTGAATACAAATGCAGCAGCCTTATTCGTCTCTGGAGGAATAACCAACCTTTCAAATTGCATCTTTAAGAACCATTACGCACTTTTCGCAGGAGGATGTATTTTTTCAGATGGAAGCTCTATAAACATTGATAATTGTGTTTTCTATGATATTTCTGCTAACGCTACTGCAGTTATCCTTGCACAAACGGGGTCGATTTTAAATATCTCAAATACAGGAATTGACAACAATACCTCGAATGGATCTGGAGGAGGGATAGTGACTGGAGGTCAGTTTTCTTTCACTAATGTTCACTTTAGTGGTAACACATCCTTCTATTCTGGTGCAGCCCTTTCACTTTCTGCAGGAGCTGTTGGCACAGTCGTTGATTGTGGATTTTCCAATAACACATGCACAGGTTTTGGAGGAATAGTAATAGGGACTGGTGCAGATGTGCAATTCTATAATTCCGTATTCCAAGACAATGTAACCACGTCATTAGCTGGTGCATTGGATCTTTACAGCGGTGATTACAGAGTTGAAAGTTGCTTGTTCTACCGAAATACTGCCTCGGATGCTGCCGCTTTGCGTATTACGCCTCAGGCAACAGCTGACATTATTAATTGCACATTTG
>Ga0222674_1000456_pt1 | contig 14833 bp, 12 predicted proteins | sample AntAcemetagen866_FD_179804 | JGI IMG/M metagenome (GOLD analysis project Ga0222674, IMG submission 179804) | Saline water microbial communities from Ace Lake, Antarctica - #866 | ecosystem: Environmental > Aquatic > Non-marine Saline and Alkaline > Saline | place: Antarctica: Ace Lake...
CAAAACACCGGTGGCATTGATCACCACTCTCGCCTCTAGCTGATACTGCTTATTCGTTTCCTGATCGATAGCCACTACTCCATTGACTCTTTCCTCTTCATTTTTAAGGAGACCTGCGACTTTCATGTAGCTCACCACGGTGCCTTCATGGTCCACTATGGTCTGCGCCAGGTTTATGGCCAATCGCGAATCATCGAATTGACCATCTTGGTAGATCACGGCTCCTCGAAGTCCTTCTTCCTTAATATTCGGAATGGCCTTCATTGCTTCTTCTTTGCTAATGCTTACCGAAGGGCCCAGACCGAGTTTGCCCGCCATCATATCGTACACTTTCATGCCAAGCGCGTAGTAAGGACCTTCCCACCAGTCGTAATTGGGAATAACGAACGTTTGATTGCTAACCAAGTGCGGTGCGTTTTTCATCAACAATCCCCTCTCGTGGAGCGCTTCATAAACAAGGGCAATATCTCCTTGGGCTAAATACCGCACGCCGCCGTGGATTAATTTGGTACTTCTGCTCGAGGTGCCTTTGGCAAAATCTGCCTGTTCCACCAGCAAGGTTTTGTAGCCTCGGCTAGCTGACTCCAGTGCAGCACCCAAACCAGAAGCTCCGCCTCCAATAACCAATACATCCCAAACATGACCTTGGTGCTCTTCGAGCTGCTCAATCATTGTTTCCCTCTTCATCTACTTTTCAATATTTTTTTGGAGTTTGTAATTATATAGTATTCGTAAACAGTGGCGAGTGTCTTTGCCAGAGAGTTCAAGACCAAGGCTTGTATAGTTCTAAAAAAAAAGGAGTTTACATTTCGTAAATGACTGTTTTCAGGGCAAGCATAACGCAGATATTGTGCTCTATGGATAAACACTGCTTAGATCCAGTCTTTTGAAAGCTCTACAGCCTTTAACCACCTAGAATATTTCTCTTTGCGCTCATCCACCTCCATATTGGGTTCAAATACTTTGTCTTCTTTCCATTGGCTCTTCAGCTCGTCGATTGTCCAAAAATTGATTGCCAGTCCTGCTAAATACGCGGCACCCAGAGCCGTAGTTTCGTGCATTTGAGATCTAACCACATTTATGTCGAGAATATCTGCTTGAAATTGCATCAACGCGTCATTTACCGTAGCGCCTCCATCTACGCGGACCTCTTTGATTGGAATCTCGGCATCGCCTTGCATGGCTTCCATTACATCTTTTGATTGGTAGCAAATGGCTTCCAATGCCGCTCGGGCAATGTGGCCCTTTTTGGTTCCACGCGATATCCCCGCAATGATTCCTCTGGCGTATTGATTCCAATGCGGAGCGCCAAGGCCCGCAAAGGCTGGCACCATAAACACTCCACCGTTATCGGGTACCGATAAGGCCAACTTCTCGACTTCATCTGAATTTCGGATAAACTCCATTTCATCTCTGAGCCATTGAACGACGGCCCCAGCAATAAACACACTCCCTTCCAAGGCATAAGTGGTCTTACCATCTATTTGCCATGCGATAGTCGTCAATAGGTTGTTTTTGGAAGCAACGGGTTTTTCGCCGGTATTGGTCATCAGGAAGCAGCCCGTTCCGTAAGTGTTTTTTACCATGCCAGGCTCTAAAGCCATTTGCCCGAAGAGGCTAGCTTGCTGATCGCCAGCTATACCGGCAATGGGAATTCCGAAACTGCTCTTGCCGTAAACTTCGCTGCTCGACTTGACTTCAGGCAGCAGGCTCGATGGAATGTTCAGCAGCTCTAGCAACTCTTCATCCCACTGCAAGTCGTGGATGTTGAAGAGCATCGTTCGGCTGGCATTCGATACATCGGTAATGTGGAGCTTTCCTTTGGTGAGATTCCAGACCAACCAAGAATCGACGGTGCCAAAAGCCAACTCGCCAGCCTCTGCCCTTTCTCGGGCGCCCGCTACATTGTCGAGAATCCACTGGATCTTCGTTCCCGAAAAGTAGGCGTCTATCACCAGTCCCGTTTTGGACTGAATCAGTTCAGCGTGACCCTTTTTTCTCAATTTATCGCAGTTGTCCGCCGTTCTGCGGTCTTGCCATACAATGGCGTTGTAAACTGGTTTGCCCGTTTTCCGATCCCAAACGATGGTGGTTTCTCGTTGGTTGGTTATTCCAATCGCGGCAATGTCAGAAATGTCTACACCCAGTTTTGCCGTGGCTTCCGTTACTACTGATTTTTGAGAAGACCAGATCTCAATGGGATCGTGTTCCACCCATCCCGATTGAGGAAAGATCTGCTTGAATTCTTTTTGGGCAATGGCTTTGATTTCTCCTGAGTGGTCTACAACAATGGCTCTAGAGCTGGTTGTTCCTTGATCGAGAGAGAGGATGTATTTGGACATTTTTTGATATTTGACGGTGTAGCTTTTTCTATTTCGACTCAGGCTGTATCTCTCCCTTTTTGCTTAAGTTTTTTCTATGATTATAAACATTAAATATGCCCATAAACAAGCCAAATAATATGAAGTGGAGCAAAAACTTTCCAATTGGAAACACCCCTTTATCGGCGGAATGCCAAACTGACATTAGTGAGGCATATACTCCTCCTGAAACGAAGAATGTGACCAGAAATACTTTGGTTTCTTTTTTCATGAAATTCATCGGCTGAGGTTATTTATTCTTAATGTCAACGAGTAATCCCTTGATCTCTTTCAGCACATCCATAAGGTCAGTGTCATTTGAATCGGAAGAAGTTTGGCTCTGATTCTTTTTACTCATGATCAGCTCGCGTTGCTCCAAAACAGCCTCTTTAAACTGATGGGTATTGATGATCCCCATTAACTTCATATCACTACCCTGAGGATTGCTTTGGCCTGCCGTTTCTACTTTGAGAATGCGGAGATCGAGCCATTGTAAGATGGGATTGTCAATGAAGGTGAGATCTTGAATGTTTTCCAATGGAATGGTTTTCTCGACTCTTACGAAGACTCCTTTTTTGAACTCTAAGTTTCTATCGGTCAATCGACACTTGAGGCCTCTGTAATAGCGACTAGCAAAATACTGACCAAGGCCCAAAAGCCATATGATCATCAAGGGAATCCCGATGACCGTAATGGTCATGACAAAGGCCACCACTAAGAGCTGGTACGTTTTTATTTTAGGATTGAATTCGGCGATTTGAAGTACGCGAGAGGTTGTGGCCATGGATTCGTTTTAAGGGTGATTGTAAATTATAAGCTGCAAGGAAGTATTCTTCGCAGTGAGAGCAAAATAGGTATAAATAAAGAGCGCTAGAGTTCTATTGAGAATCGCATTAAGCTGAGCCTACTAAAAATATCCGAAATAGATACGCGTGGTCGGTATGGTGACAAAAGCTTCGATTATTCCAATCCAACTTTCAAGACCTTGATTAACTGATGCGACTCTTTCAATTCCAAAAATGGATAGGTGACTTGGCTAAGGAAAAGGCCATTCGGATGTGCTGGCGACTTCTCTGGAAAATCCTTTTGCTGTTGCAAAATTCCCTCAAGCTCAGCTAAGGTTATTTTACCGCTTCCCACTTCCAACAAATAGAAAACGCAAATCCGAACCATTCCTCTTAAGAAGCGATTGGCGGTGATAGAAAACCTTAACCGCCCCTCTTCTTCATTCACGTACAGTTCGCATTTGCTTATTTGGCACAAGGTATTGTTGTACGAATCGGGTTGCTTGCACAGCGATTTGAAGTCCTTGTTGCCCAAGATAAGTGCCGCAGCCTCTCGCATCAGGTCATAATCTACTTTCAAATCCTCATAAAAGGAACTGTACCGGATAAGCCCTGGGTTTTTATTCCAATGAATAAAATAGTCATAGGTGCGTGCCACGGCATCGTGCCGACAATGTTGATCTAGGGCGACTTTGAAGACTTCAAAAACAGCGATGTCGTCGGGAAGGTTTTTGTTGAGTCGAAATTTCAAATCGAATACGGGAGCTTCATCCAGATTGATTTGAATAACATACTGACTCGCATGAACACCTGCATCGGTGCGCCCACAGCCGTATGCGCTCACTCCTTTTTTAAATACCCGCGTGAGTGTTTGCTCGACAACCTCTTGGACCGTGTTTCGAATATCCTTTTGTCGCTGCCAACCTCTGTAGTTGCTACCGTCGTATCCTAAGTGTATGAAATACCGCATCTGGAAATTTGAAAAAGGTAGCGCTTATTTGGGTGAAATGGCCACCTCGCCGCGTGAGATGGTTGTCGTGCATTTTTGGTTTGCGTATGCTGTTTTGACTAAATGCAGCAGTTTGTCCTCAAGAGTAACTAAAGTCCAAACCGTTAGCCATAGCTCTTTCTATTCATTGGTTTTTTCATTTTTCAAGCTCTCCTTGCTATTCCTTTTTCTTCCGTAATAGACTGCGGCTCCATTGATAAAAAGCAGAATAGCTGGATAAAAGAAGAATCGGTCAAGGTATGCGATGCCGAGTGTAAATCACTAAGTTGAGTAACCCTTCTAAATACTTTTGAAGGATGAAATTGGTTCTTTGCTTTCCACTTAATATTTTGTCTATCACAAAGAGAAAATCAAATAATGAACCGTCGTGAATTTTGATGATTCCCTTTTCCTTTTTTTTGTAATTAAAGAAAAGAGCAGTAAATCAATTTACCCTTCTTTTTAAGGGCTGGGATATCAAAAAAGAGTGCAATTGTAGAACCGGGACTTGTGTACATGGTAACTTGCCAATAAACGAGTCTAGATTCTTTTTTGCAATAACCCTTAAGCTTCCAAAAAAGTAAGGTGATATGGTTATTGCCCAAATCATTTCAATTTTCCGAGTTTTCAGCTCACGTGGGTTTTACTTGTTTCCAACGATTTGTGCAAAATGCGTTTTACAGCCTTTTGCACATTGCTGTGGGCTGCCTCTATTTCTTTATTACTTTAATTACTTGGTTCATATTCTCTCCAAAAACAATTAAGTAATTACCACTAGAAAAATGAGCTAATTCCAATGTCATTTCATCAGAAACTATTTTTCCTTTTAGAAGAGATTGCCCCATGTAATCATACACAATGTAGGGTGTTCCAACCATAGAAATGTCCGCTTTAAAAGTGATTTGACTATTGGTTGGATTTGGAAAACAGTTTACTATTTTCTTATTAAGGCCTTGATAATTGTCAGAGACGGACAAAATAAGATATTCAAATGCGCCAATATCGGCAATGCCATTTCGTGGTGCTCCTGTATAATCTATGGGAGAGCTTAATTCAGGATGTCCGGCTTCGATAACTGATGATGAAGATAAAGGTATAAGATCATAATTGGGTGATCCTGGAGAAGTGAACTGGGGATTATCTTCGAGAGAATTCTGATCAAATCCCCGAGATAATGACCAAGAAACAAGGTCTTGTCCCGCGCCCCAATTTGCATTGCTTACCAGTTCCATCATGTTGTAATCCACACTCGCATAGTCCGTCTCAAGAAGGTTCAATGAAAACCCATTGCCATTATCTACAGATATAATATTGCTTACAATTTCATGTCCACTTCCTTCATCACCTACTGAAATACCACTAGCAGATGTACTAGCATTCCTCAAATAAATAGAGTTGTTTCGTACAATCACGTTTGTCATTTCCATGTCATTGTCGCCTCTTATACGGTCAGGGGCTGCGATGGCAATTATATCGGCTGCAGCTTCATTGATAATCACATTATTTTCGATAATAGCTCCTGGCGCGGATGAAACACCTATGCATTTGTTGAACATATTTAATATCAAATTCCCTCTAATAATGAGATTTGTAAAACCCTCTGCAGAGGCATAACCCGGATCTACGGCAATGCCCCAAGCATTGCCTGTGACCATTCCAGCATCTTCGTGCACAAAGTTTCCTTCGATGAGTACGTCATCAAGCATACCATGCACAACTAGTGAAACGCCATCTGCCATGCCATTAATGACAGCCGATTGGTAAAGTTCATTGTTTCGAATGATGACATGGTCGCCACTGCTTACATAGATGTTGTGATTGAAAACAGCCTGAGAAAATCCATTGTTTTGAAATAGGCAGTCCTCTATGAGTAAATAGTCCCCCCCTCCAAGAAAACCTTGTTCAGAGCAATTTTTTATTGTTGAGTTGGTCAAACTCATATGTTGGTTTTGTGTATCAGCTCCTGAGTTGGGTGTGTTTGCCCCAGCGCAATGCACCCCAATCTCGAAACCTGAAATGTCAAGATTCTCTATTTCAATATAGTCTGCGTCATTATATGCAAAAAAGGCCCACTGCCCTGTACCATCGCCTCTTAAATCCAAATTACGAATAACATAACCTTCATCATGATCAGCATTTCCGCCATCTGCAAAATTGAAGAGGTTGGTCCCAATTCCTGATTCTGTTAAAATAGGTTTAGCTGTCCCACCCCAAGTTGGCGCATAACTGTCAAACACGATGGGATTTAATGCGGTCGCGTTGTAGTTGGATATATTTCCCATAGTGGCATCAGTCCAGGCACCCCCTTGTGCAAACAATATTTGGTCGCCTGCCTCCAATGTATTTATTACCGAATTAACCATTGCAGTGCTTTGCCAAGGGGAATTGATATTCGTACCGCTGTTAGCGTCATCTCCGGTGGCACAATTTGGGTCTGCCAAAAAAGCGCAATCACATATATAGTAAGTGGTTGCATTTGCCGTAGTTATAAAAAGCAAAGCAGTGAATGTAAAAAGAAGAGCTAATTTTTGATTGTTCATCTGAACATCTTTTAGTTCATCAAACAAGGAATATTTTTGGATAGATTAAACCATTCCTTTTTGTTTGGTCACTTTGTTTGGTGAACTTATTCCAAGTCAATATACAAAGATTGCTTGTGCACAACGGTTTGGCTATGCGCAGTCTCCCGAAGGGCATTGAGTATAGGTGTTCCAGTGCGGCTGGCTTTTACTTTTTTCTGATTCATTCGTTAGCAGCATGATTCCCCTTTTTGGATCGGTGGACATTTAACTGTTCCGTAACTGCAATAAACGCAACAGTCGCCTTGTTTTGGCTTCAATACTTTCTTGCAATTTTTACACTCGTAAAAATACTGGCAAGCGTCTGTCGGCATAGTCTCTTCCCTTTTATGGCCACAATCTGGACAAGTGAATATTGATTGCAATGTTACGATCATCTTATTTCTTTCTTTTCAGTTACTGAATAGCCTGTATTTGAAATGGCTCTTTCAATTTCTTCAATATCTGTCTGAGTTTGGTCAAATTCAATGATTGCATTTCCAATTTCGTAAGAAGCAGTCGTTTTGATTATTCCTGGCAGCTTGTTAACTTCATGGGTTACGTATTCTTCACATCCTGTACAAGTCATTCCTTCAATTAGAAATTCAGTCGTATTAATATCTGTTTGACTGTCTACAACAGTCTTGACCTCATTATTTGGAAAAAAGATGTTTGCATACGTTGGAAACGCAAGCATAAGTCCTGCGAAAACAGTCACAATACCTAAGAATTTCTTTGTTTGTATGAAGGACGTTTTTTCTGTTGTATCACACTCACAGTCTATTTGTTTTTGCGGTTTCAGTTTTTGATACCATGCAAATCCTAGAACCAAAACGGTCAAGCCGATTAAATACGGTCTTAAAGGGTCAAGCCAAGAAAAAGTCGAAGCAAGCCCACTAGTCCCTGCCAATAAAGCCAAAACAGGGGTAATGCAACATAGTGAAGCCGAAATTGCTGTCAAAAGTCCTAGTCCCGCTAATTTGTTCTCTGATTTCATTTTATTCCTTCTAATGCTCTATGTTGTCTTTTTTCAGCTGCCGCACAACAACCGCATAAGTGCAACGCGTTGCGCTTTACACCCAATATCGGGAAATATGTGCAACTAGTTGCGCTTATTTTGCTTTTGGCCTTAATGCTTTAATGTAAATGGAAGGCCTCAGCTCAACCGACAGAAGGAGCTCCGCGAAGCCAATTGTATGTTTACAAAGAAGTATACTCAATAATGCGGCCGGGCCTTTTCCATCTTTGGCAGAAATGCGCGCTCTAGCAGGGCGGCGCATGAAAACAATGCGCTTGGTCATTGGCGCAACGGGTTTTAGACGATCAATTGCTGCTGGGGTCTATTGGGGGTTTCTGTGGCGTAGGGTTGTGAAGCTTGGGGAGAGAGCGTTTTCATGGGGGTTGTGCGGAAATGAAAATTGTCTCAGGCTTGCAACTTAGCGCAGCGACCTCACGCAGCGAGGCATGTAAACCCTGCTTAGCAAGTTTGTTGGGCATCCCATTTAGCCAGTGCAGTGCATTAGCTATTTGCTCATTTGTTCGAGTTCATTTTCAATCAAATCTTTAAGTATACTTCCATTTGTAGTTGCATTGTGCATTTGCCTTTCCGCAAGCCATCCCATTAAGTTTAGTTGAGTTTTTAAAAAATACAAGTACTCTTTATCGTCTCTTAAGCTCTGGTAATCTGTGGGAATCATCACCCCTATAATAGCAGAATCTTTTTCCGTCCCCTTCCAAAATTCTTCGAAACGAGTGTTGTATATATTCAAGCCAGCATTCATTATTAGTTCAACATAACGCTTCTCGGAAGTTTCTATCCGTAGATCCTGGTCATCATAGACCTCACTAATTTTTAGACGCAATTGGGCATTTGAAATTAATTCGATCCCCGAAGCTTTCAGTGTTTCGAAAGGCCCATCTGTAAAACTATTTTGCTCATAAATAACTGTGGTATTAAAGAAATCAGAGGCGAGTGTATCATCATAAGGCATATTGTTTTCGAAGTGGGCTAAGACACGTATTATTGACTTTCTTGAGCCTTGGTAATAGGAGGCCACCCTTGCAAACTTTGCTAAATCTATGGCCAATGACTCTTGAAACAATTGCAAAATTTCGATCTCCTTTTGCGCTTGCTTTCTACTTTAATTCTTATTGTTGATTTGCAGGGCAATTAAAATACCAACAACCACAAGTAATATTTCTCCTATCACATACAGCTGGTATTTGCTGTACTTGTTTGCAGTCAGCATTCTCTGTCGAATTTTTCTAAAGAACTTTATCATTGGTTAATCGTCTGTCTTGATCAAGCGCAGCGTTTGGCTAAACTGAGTTTTTAGGCACTTAGGTCTTGTTGGCATTCCTTATTTATAAATGTACAAGTCTAATGCGTTTTTCATTGATAAAAATGAAATGCCCTAGTCTTGAAATTTCCCCTTCTACAATCTGTTTAAAGCTCATTTTCAAATTATCGGGAACTTCAATCTCAACTTCATCAAAATAAAGATAGGTGCTATCCTTAATCCATATTAAGGTCCTGTTGATGAACTTTTCACTTGAATCAACTTGATGATAGTACCTTGATTCGTCAAGAAATAAATTAAACTCAGTTGAGTCAGGCATCTTGGTTTTAGAAATAATATGATTTAGGACATAATCGTATTCTGTTCCATCAGACAAGGTTGACCTTAGTTTTGTTTCTCTAACGCTCAGGTTATAAGTGTATCCCCATTCAAAGATAAATTCACTTATGTATTCAATATGCGAGTCGGGAGAACTTAGAGTTAACCTTTTGAAATGTTCATAGTTTTGAAAAGATAGGTTTGGGGCGATTGTAATGGTCTTATCTGATACGGTTTGACCAAATGAGCCAATAGAAAAAAACGTTATGAGATGAATTAAAAACAATTTCATTTTCTCATCTATTAATGGTGTTGTGTAAGATTTGTGTGACTTAGAATCAGCATACTTTTAAGTCCCTGTAAATAAGCTGTTTAAATACAGTGATTCCAATGAAAGCAAGAGTAAAGCATTAATTCTACACATTGTTAGCTATTCGCTATTTTTTCCACAGTCTAGTTACAACGCATCCTCTTTTTCAAATCAACTGATCAATTTTCTTTACCTCCATCTCTTTCAATTAAGTCTTTTAAATTATTTGATTGATTACACCATCGATTCGCCGTAAAATGTCCTCTTAACACTTCACCCCAGCATGAAAACAATACGTTTCTGGTTGTTGCTATTTCTGAACGCTAAACTGGAATTTCGTCCCCGAACCGACTTCAGACTCCAAGTTTATGGTGCCACCTAACTTTTCAACTAATTTCTTGACTGTTGAAAGCCCTATTCCAGTTCCTACATTATTAAATCTATCCTTTGCTCCAAGAGTCGTGAATGTGTCAAATATTTTCGAAAATTGACTTTTGTCGATTCCAATCCCGTTGTCTTGAATTATGAATTCAAATAAGGTGAGACTGCTCTTAACCTTGATATCAATTTTGACTTTTTCATTGTTGTTGTACTTAATTGAATTGCTTAAAAGATTTGTTAAAATCTGTTTAATCGCTACTTCATTTCCTGCAATTGATTTAACATCAGAAGTGTAGGTAATTTGATGTTGACCTCTCGAATCCAAGAGATCTATAATCTCTTTGAATAAAGAATTGACACCAATTTCTTTTTTGATGTTAACGTCAATATTTACGTTGATGTAATGCGAAATCACACCGTCGATCAGGGATTTCAGTCGCAATGATGAATTGGCTATGTGATTTATAGTCTGTTTCCCTGAATTATTTAACTTCCCTTTTTGGTCTTCCTTTAAAATTGCAGTCAATGCGATAATATTGTTCAAAGGAGATTTAATGTCGTGTGAAATCAAATATGCGAATTCTTCAAGTTCTGAATTTCTTGTCTGAATTTGTTTTTGCACTTCTTTTAAACTTTTATTTATCCTTTTAAACTCAAAAAGTTTTACAACTTGACGTGATAAGGCTTGCAAAGAGTCAAGTTGGTTTTGGGTAAGTTCTCGAGGTTCATTATCTATCACACATATTGTTCCCAGTGAAAAGCCTTCAGGATTAATTAGGGGTACCCCTGCATAGAAAATTACATTTGGATATCCTGTTACAAGAGGGTTGTCTACAAAGCGGCTATCTTCTCGCGAGTCTTTTACTATAAGTATTTTGTCAGGAGTATTTATTGCGTGAGCACAAAAAGCATATTTTCTTGCTGTCTCCCTAACATTAAGACCATGATTCGATTTAAACCATTGTCTGTCAGAATCTATTAATGTTACAAGGGAAATAGGGGTTTGGCAAATTTCTGAAGCTATTTTCGTAATGTCCTCAAAGTCCTGCTCAGGTAATGTATCAAGGATAGAGTATTCCCTCAGCGCCTTTAAGCGCTCAATCTCATTATCAGGAGTGATAGGAATCTTCATTGCCTTGGTATAATTTAACTCAATTTGTCCAGTAGCTAGGTTCTAAATTAAACAAAAAACTGTAGACTAGGCATTTGGAACGCTAACGCTTCAAGTTAGCGAGACAGAAATATGCCATATCTAGGTTCTTCTGTTGTGTTTTCTTATTTTTTCAATTCCTGTTCTGTACCATCTGGATCTATCCAGTAAATAGTCCAAAGCCCAATGTCGTCTATTCCTAATTCATCAAGTTTAAGGCTAAATTCAGACTTGAACTTTTTTCTGGCAGCCTGCAGCTCCTGAATGCTGAGTTCGTGTTTCTCCTTGTTTACCTCGGTATCCAATTTGTAAAGGAGCAAAGCAGAATGTCTCATGGAATTCCGAGTCTCTACCTTTAAGACATTGTCTGTAAGGGTCAATTTAGGAGAAGTCTTCATTTCATCTTAGAAAACGCCTTGTTTACCGATTGAACATGCACTCAAAACGAGGGCTAAAATTATTAATCGAGGTCTTTTCATTTTTGAATACCACCCAACGATTTGTATATGATGCGTATCCCGCAGGGTATGCATCATATACCTTGTTGTGCGTAGTTTATCTTTTCGTTTGCTTTTGAATCCAATCCATTAGTTCATCTTTATTTATTGCATTCCAAGTTGACTGGGCATTCTTTTTTTTTGATGGATTATCCTCTGGTTGTAAAACGACTAATTCCGCATTTTCATTTCCTGCAAGTTCTAATTCAGCTAAAAACCCAACTATATCTGTCGAATTGTTTTCATATAAGGTTCTGAAATACTTTGTTAATCTATATTTAATTGCAGGTTCTATATATGCTCTTGCTGCATAGTTTTTGTATACCTTAATATTTTCATTTTTTTCATCAAAATAGCTATACGATGAAAAATTGTGATAACTCTCAGGTGTAGTTTTGGGGGTACCGTTCAAATGGGTTTCCAACATATAATTTATAAATATTGGCTCCCAAAGATTAATACGGTCGATTCTTATATCACGTTTATGTTGATACCATTTTCTTGTCCAATCCAATGTAAAATTACAGATGACAATACCTTGAATATTTAGTTGAAATTCATAATTACCCTCCTTCATAAATTTAATATATCTCATGGCTCTATGCCCTACTAAACTTGCTCCTAAAAAGAAAATGTTTTCATTTGGCAAATCATGTTTGGTAAAGGCTTCTCCAATTAGACTATGTGTGGAAAGCATAGAAGAATCAGAAAAGTAAAAGTCAAAAGGAATTTCGGTTGAAACGGATAATACCGCAAAACCTTTTTCAGAAGCTTGAATATAAATCTGCTTTGAGTTTTTATTCTTTTCATCATGCCCTGAATCCTCAAGAAGAATGAGTACACCTTTTACTGCCTTATCTTCTGGAAGCATGAGCGTATATCCACTTTGGATAAAAGGCAAGAAGTCATTGTCTCCTATTCCAACTCTTAAACTGTCATTTTTTAACAGTTCATATTCTTCAACTATTTTCTGTGAAAAGGAATTGTTACTGAAAATAGTCAGGGAGAGTAGGAGGAATAGCTTAAAAGGTATATTCATTTGTTTTCAATTACGCACAACAATTGAATAACACACACTAGTGTGTCTTATTTCGCCTATAGCCTTACTTGCTTTAATGTAAATGGAAGGTCTCCGCTCAACCGACACAAGGAGCTCGGCGAAGCCAATTGTATGTTCTACATACAAGTATAACTATTTATAGGCTATGAAGCGGACTGGAAATATGTGTATTGGCTGTGGTGTGCAGATCTGGCAAAGGGGCCATCTACCTGTGCCATCGCTTCGCTTTCGCCTTGGCTATAGCGAAGAGCAAAAGCGAAGGCGCCATGCGCTCCGACCTTTTCCTTTTAGCGAATCCATCGTTGTCTCATTTCAAACCTTGTGTTTTTCAATCACCTTGACCAGCTCGTCCAATTGCTTTTTGCCAAAGCCAAGTACCTCAATGCTGTTCGCATATTTCATGTAGAGGTTTAGGTCATTGTTCTTCTTGATGTTTTTGAGCTCGGACTTCAAATCGGCAAACTCCTTTTTGCCCTCCATCTGGATGTATAGATCAGTGTAGATCCTGAAATTGTCAATGGAAGGTTTGTCGAATTGCGAGGCAAACATGGACAAATAATGATTTAGGTATCCCTTTGGGTATTTGTCTTCTAGCGTATCGGCCAAGCCATTGTCGTACCAAAAATGGCAATCGGTAGCTAGGCATTCAAAGGTCTTGTCTTTAAAGAAGAAGATGAAATGCCTGATTTCGTTTTGATCGACGAGGGCATCCACCACTATTTTATCGGCGGGGAAATCACTCTTCCACTTGGAATGCTTGAGTTCATAAAACTCGCCCCAAGGCAATTGGTCATTTTTAAATCTAAACTGACCTTGCGCATACGCTGCATCAGTGGTAGAGTCCCATCGATAGGCATGTACTCTATCAAAAGCTACCTTCCCGATATCGCCCTCATCAATGTGCTCGAACTGCAATGGGTCGAGTAAAAACGACAATTCAATGCCACCTTTCATCAATGAAATCTTGGCGTCAGGAGCATTGGGCTCTGCGTTCCAATTTCTATTTAGCTTGGTATATTTCATGGTATTGTAGCAGTTTTTGAAGATGGGTCGCGATCAAAACAAAGATACTGCAAAGCCACGGTCACAACTCCCCTACACCACAATGTACTTTCTGAAAAAAGGATCCAGTAAAAAGAATACCTAAGCAGGAAAAAAGTGCATCGGTATAGACAGCCCTGGAAACATATCAGGAGAATCCAAGTCGAGGGCTAAGGTCATTCCCAAAGGGCCTAAAATACTAGTGTCTGCCTAAAGAGTCCTGCGGCTGGGCCAGATCGTTCGTTATCTGCATTGCATTCTTGCAGTTTTCCATAATTTGATGAATGTTTTGATCTTCCACCTCCCGAAGGCGATCTGCGAAGGCTAAGAATTCATCGTACACATCATCGAGTTCGAGCTTGGTCAGCTCGTAGCCTAACTTTTTGGCGCGGTAAGCCAATGCGGCTCTTCCACTCCGAGCGGTCAGTATAATGGCCGAATCGGAAACTCCGACATCCGTGGGGTTGATGATTTCGTAAGTCTCGCGGTTTTTGATCATTCCGTCCTGGTGAATCCCCGAACTGTGCGCGAAAGCGTTTGATCCTACGATAGCCTTATTGGGCTGAACGGGTATACCCATGATCTCAGAAACCATGGCACTGGTGCTGTAGAGCAATTTGGAATTTACCCCAGTGTCTAAATTTAAATGAGCGTGCTGACGCATCACCATGACTATTTCTTCGAGTGACGTATTTCCAGCTCGCTCCCCTATTCCATTGATGGTGCACTCGATTTGCCTGGCACCATTCATTACTCCTGCTATTGAATTGGCTGTAGCCAATCCCAAGTCGTTGTGGCAATGGCAAGAAATAATGGCCTGCTCAATTCCTACGACATGGTCTTTTAAGTACTTGATTTTAGCCCCATAATCATGGGGAAGGCAATAGCCAGTCGTATCGGGAATATTCAATACAGTGGCCCCAGCTGTGATGGCTTCTGAGCAGATATATGCCAAGAATTCATTGTCGGTGCGGCCCGCATCTTCGGCATAAAACTCCACATCATCTACAAATGACTTGGCATAGGAAACGGCTTCTATCGCCCTTTCGACTACCTGCTCTCGCGTGGCGTTGAATTTGTGTTTT
>Ga0222674_1000457_pt1 | contig 14754 bp, 17 predicted proteins | sample AntAcemetagen866_FD_179804 | JGI IMG/M metagenome (GOLD analysis project Ga0222674, IMG submission 179804) | Saline water microbial communities from Ace Lake, Antarctica - #866 | ecosystem: Environmental > Aquatic > Non-marine Saline and Alkaline > Saline | place: Antarctica: Ace Lake...
TTTTTTCCGAGGAATTCGAAAATACAAACCAGAATTAAAAACTCTGATCACCGATAACTTCAGGATCGTATCAGCCTAATCCCGGAAAACCTAAACACGATCGGTATAATAACGATTTGAGCTGTTGCATCGAGGTTCTTAGCGATGTTTTCTTTGATATCATCTGGGATCTTTTTTAGGTAATTGTTTCTCTGGTCGGCATACTCCACCAGTCGAATGTTTCCGTAATTGTCTGTGATTTTATTAAATAATTGATCGAACATTAAAAGCAGCTCGTTTTGTAAGTTAATTTTACTTTTTTCGTCAGAAATTTTATCAATATCTCTTAGCATAGTGTCTCGTAGTCGGTTCGCCTGTATCATCGCTGAGCTGAGTTTTCTATAGAGAGTTTGAGATTGCTTAATTGTTTCCATCGTTTTTGTTGTCGGCTTAAATTTGGGATGCTTAGAAAGGCCGTGTAACATTGTTATATGGGCTAGTTCGTGGGCCATCACGGCAGCCAACATTGCATCATTTTCTGCGGTGAGTACGGCTGCGGTATGAAACACTACCTGTCGGTTGTTTGATAATGCAAACGCGTTGAAGGTGAGGTCGTGCTTAACGTTAATGCAAAAATTCTTTGGATCTAGAACGCTATCAAGCTTGAAGACCTGAGGGTTATTTTCCATTATGTTCATAGCTATCTGTTGTAAGAAAGCCTGAGTCTTTGGAAATCGCTTTGTTGATTCGAATGAGATCTCGCAGGATCCGAATTTAAAATTCTCTGGTACCCGAGAAGTTGCACCGAAATCATGTTTGAGTTGAGAGTTATTTCTAGGTTTACATCCGATTGTATATACGGCGCAAAAAATGACTATAAGCGAAAGTCTGACCATGGCCTAATTCCTCGTATCTATTTGATGATACTTAGTTATCGGCGAGACTTAAGAGTACTTTAAGTTAAAAGAGGCTTCTAAATTAATTACCTAACTGTTTGAGAGTAATGCGAAAGTATCAGGTAATTCAGGTGTACCCTAAATTTATTTAGGTGGTTGATATCTATCTGCAATGGAGTATTTTCCGATGGTTAGAAAGTGAGTTCTTGATAAAGAAGGTTTGATCAAATTGCTCTAGCTTTACGAGGGGAATAAAGTTTAAGCGGTACTTGACCCTTGTGAAAATCAAATACCGCTGTTCGTGTAACCGGTCCTAATATTTAATCAGATCCGATATGTCTGGATTCATTTTAAAGTTTTTTCTATTTCATACTATTTTTTCATAAGTGTATTTGACTCAGCCGACAGCTCTGTAGGATAGCTTTCGTTACAGATATACCGTAAAAGCACGATCTTGGATTTCTCCTCAACCTTATAAAGACATTTTTGTGTGAATCCAGCTTGAGCCCCCTCAAAGCTACCAGTCGCAACTTCGATCGTTAAGACTTCATCAATGAACCTCTTTGTCTCTCCATCGTTGTCTTGGGTTATCTTGCTTTTGGTGTGGAAGTTTAGGGACCCATCTTCCCAGATCTTTTCCTCTGCCTGACCGTTGCTATTGATCGTTTTTTCGATCTTAAAGGTCACCACATCTATTTCCCAAGTGCCTGCAAGGTCCTCGTCAATAGTGGCTGATACCCCTAATCCTTCGTCTGCTTTTGGTTTGTCATCGTTATTTTTTTTCTTGCCGCAAGCAAAAGAACCTAGGGCTAATGTTAGCAAAATAGCTATGCGTCTTTCCTTGATCATAAAAAATCCTCCATTAAGTGTTTGAAATTTTTTATCTTTAAAGGCTTTGATATGCAATAGGGTGATAGCTATTTCTGTTCGGGTTGTTCGTTTTGCTGCTGAACAATTACGTCAAGGCCGCGAGGTACGCTGACACGAAAAGACACATGAACGTAGCGTTCTTGATGTTTAAAATGACTTGCTGCAGTGTGTAATAGCTCTCTACATCTATTCAAGGATTGAACAGATATGACAAAACTTTCTTGTTCGATTTCAGTAATTTCATTGTCGATAACTTTATTTTTAGGGGGGTATAACATTCCCAACGCACACTTGATATTTTTGGAATCGACCTCTAGCTTCTTTAGGATTTTTTCTGCTGTGTTAGCTCTTGGGTGTGATCTCGAATTCATAATTTCTGATAGCCGAGAGGGAGAGATGTTTAGGTCTCTAGCAAATGCCCGTAATGAGTATGATGAGTTGCGAGTTTTTCTAAGTTCGAACTCTGCTTTTAAGATACCCCAAAAGATTTGCTTAATCCTCCTAGTGTTGATTATATAGTCAATATAATTTGTCTAATCAATCAAAATATTTAGTAAATATAGACAAGATGGTAAATAACTGATACTATTAGTAATCATGGGTTCAGAACGTAAAAAATCTATAATTCTTGAGGCAGTTCGCGCTACTTCTGAGCTTGGTTTTAAGAAAACTAACGCTAGATCGATAGCTGAGCGATTAGGGATACAGCCCTCAAATGTATTCTACTACTTTAAGACGGAACCGGATCTCACTAAGGCTATGCTTGCGCAGATAGTATTGACTAATGAGGATGTGGTAGAGAAGTTTACTGACAAAAAACAACCGACGTCCTGTCGGCAAAAGCTTAAGTGTTACATATTAGGCAACTTAGAGTGGGCTATAAATCACAGGGAGAGTGTAAATGTTTTACTATACGGTATCTGTGAGGGTCAAAGTGACCCTGAGTTATTACAACTTATTAGTAAGGCACTATTACTTGGTGAGGATAAAGTCTATAATTTGATTGTTGCTGGTATTGCTGAAGATGAATTTCGGCTCACGATTGATTTGAAGCCTAGAGAGGTGGCCAAAGCTTTACATCAAAGTATCATTGGGCATATCGTACGGTCTTCGACTGAAACACCTTCAATGCAGATATACCTCAAACGAATGAACGCAGTCTTGGATTCTTTTATTAGTACTTGAGTGTTCTGTTTTCCTGTAAGCATGAAGCTCTATGGTAGCTATGGGATAACCCCAAAATTTATTTGGTTACTCATGGTTTGAAATACTTACTAATATAGGTTTGACAAATCCTATATAGGTGTATTATAACCTATATATGGCTAAAGCATCGCTTCAATTTTATGAGAAAAACTACTTTGAAAATAAGCGGTTTATATTAGAGGCAAAAGTTTGGTCGGTGGAGGATGAGAGATACCCAGACGGCGTGAAATATAGTTTGGTGTTTTTTGATATGAAAACAGGTCGTAAGGTTTTATTGGACAACCATCAACCAAAAGGACACCATTTTCATCTTGATGATGCAGAGTTCCCTTATAGCTATATTAGTGACAAACAGCTTATTGTCGATTTTAAATCTTATATTTATCAACACTTTGGAGTGACGGTATGAAAAAACTTATAGTATCTTTGAAAAGCCCTGGTAATGCTTTGGATGACTTTGAAAAAGCACTTAGCAAAGCTCGTAAAGGTATCAAGGTGAAAAATCCTCATTATGAAGTTTCTTTTGATAATAGGAAAGACTTCGAACGATTTGTTAAGAATATTTCGATTCTTATAAGCATACAACAACTCAAGCCAGTGTCTGTAAATGAACTTGCTAGGCTATTGGATAAGGATCAATCTTCTTTGAATAAGCTTATCGTCTTCTTTGAAGATGTGGGTGTCGTTCAAATTCAGGAAGGCAAGATTAAGGGGCGAGCTGTGAAAACTCCCAAAGTCGAATATGATCGAATTGAATTTAGGTTAAATGCTGCATAAATTATAATTTTACGTGCTTTAACCAGGGTTTTCGAAACGAATCTATACACTCAGCTCATCCTCTTTCAGGCGTTTTCGATATTATTGAGCTTCAAATTCACTCGCTTCAACACCTGAAAAAACGTCTTATCTTGTCGGGACTCGATTAACTTGGATATGTATTTGGATCTACTGACTTGCAGTAAAACAATGCAGACGGCAATGGGCCTAAGGTAAGTCCATATGGTGGGTGCTAATGCGTGGCGGTTTAGATAAATATAAGCTGATGTCAGAACAATTGAGATGATAAAAATTGGTCTAGTTAGGTCGCGGACGAGAGAGAGTTTCTTTTTAGAGCGAGTTTTTAGATTCGCCTTTCTCGCTTTTGCTAGTACGTGTTCAATGACTTCTTCGGATCTGTCGCTTTTTGATAGGTAAACCCACATTGAGACTGATAGGGCTATGGTTGCTTTAACTAATATGGGAACCAAAAGAATTGCCAGGATACTTGTCTCTTTAGAGTCGAATATTATTTGAACCTTCTCGAAAAAGTAAGTGTAGGCTTTGATAAGGTTATTGCCGAAAATAATATAGTAGGTGAGTAGAGGTTGCACGAATGCCCACATCGAAGCCAATATAGCACCGAGTGCTATGGAAAGAAGGTTCGTCGATAACAAATACTGTGGAAGAACATAGAGGTTTCCCTGCATTGAAATAGAAACCATAGGTCCCAGTTTTTTTCCTGCGGGAGATAGGGACTTTAACAATGCGGAAATTTGGGAAACATAAATGGGGCCACGTCTTTCGGTCGAGGTGTTTTTTAGTTTTTTTGAGACCAGTGTTAGAAAAAATATTTGATTGATAGAAAGAAATTGGCCGGTGAAGGGAATTTTGAGGCCATGAAGAATGCTTCCCAGCGATACCTCACATAACGCTAGTTTAAAACTGTATTCAGAAATCACATCGATAAATTTATCTTTTTTTGCAGTTGTTGGCGATTTTGTATTCATATATCAGTAGCTATTCCGGTCTAATATGGTTGCGGTTAGTCTATCAAAATTTGTGAAGTATGGCCTCTAGAATACACTTGTATACGGAATCTTTGATACTTCTTCTAGAACTCAACGGTTATTACCGATGAGTAGCGCGTAAGTGGTTTTTGGGAGAGTGTCATGAGATTAACTATAAAAATTGGATTTATATCATCTGCGTTTCTCATTTTGAGTTGTGGGGTGTTTGAGAAAGATAACCAAGATAACGCTCCGGGTTCGGATAGCAAATTTTGCATGGATCAAAAATCGGAAATTATTGCTTCAATGGGAGAGTTGAACCACTGTGAAGTGAGCTCTGATTGTACCCATGAGAGTGTTAATTCTCGATTTGGATGCGGTATGGTTTTTAACATAAATGAAGATCCGACTACAGTATTGAACAGAATAGATTCCTATAGCAATAGTTCGTGTTGGGACGGGCTTACAACGTTGACACTATCGTTGGCTTGTACCTCTATTTCAGATGGATCCTTGGAATGCCGGCAACAAAAATGTTTTGAAAGTGTTGAGTGAGTGGGTTCTCGGAGAAGCTACGTGTAGTGTGACCTAACTGTACTCTAAATTTCCTAATGCATTGTGGGACAAGGTCTTGATGGTGATCTTTTTACGGCAAAGCTCGTCCCGAACACTATATATTCAAATGATTGACTTAAATTAGGTTTAGTTTAATATTATTGTCTTAACATTTGTTCATATTGAGGAGGTTGCATGAAGTGGGGAGTATTGTTGCTGGGTTTGATGTTGTCTGGATGTCAGACTTATAAGTACGCGGCGAATGTGAAGTTGATTTCATTTACAGATGACATAGAAAAAGGAAAAAGCACAGGACCCATTAGAGGCCAAGATTGTGTTTGGAAAGTATTTGGTCGATGGGTTGGTGTTGAACCAACACTTGACAAAGCAGCTCGTAATGCAGCGACCCAAGGCGATACCGGATTTGTATCTGATACGTTTGGTGGGGCCGACTACAAAGGTTTAGCGGTACGGTATCTTAATGATGTAAGAACTGATTGGGAAGGCTTTGATGTTTGGTTTGTTGGTAAGAAATGTTTGATCGTTCAAGGAAAGGGATATAAATGAGAATCACTTTATTGATAGTTGCCACCATTTTTGCTGGTTGTGCACATAAAGTTACGTTAATGGATGCCAACGTTGTTTCTATGAAGCACCGTAACCTCGAAAAAGGTCAAAAGACCCAAAAGGTAGGTCCTGTTGATGCTCAGTTCTGTCCTGAGCAATTCAAGCAAAGTAGTGGCGAGACTATGGGATTAATAGACGAAGCCATCAAAACTGCTGAGCAGGAAACCGGAGCTGATTTTATTCGGAATGTTAGAATCTATAAGCTAGGTAATTGCGTAGGGGTTGAAGGTGAAGCATTTAAGATTGTTCAGAAATAACCTTTGATTTCTGTGCTTTTGTCTTCGATGAACTGTTTAAATTAGTTGTAAAACTTCAGGTAAGAATTCTTACCTGAAGTTTTTTTTTTCGTCATTCTCAGCAGCATAGCTGCATCGGGAATCTCATCTGATCGTGGTGGATCTTTTGCGTTATTTTAAAAACTCGCTTTGAATATCTTTCTTCAGAAGAGTCGTAAGGATCGGAACCCCTAAAAAAATAAAGAAACTGAAGCAGTACATCGCACCTAAGACAACTGCTAAAACCCATCCCCAGCGTTCTTTTTTGCGTAATCCGTGTATGGCGACTTCCGGTATCACAGCAGAACCAATGATAGGTATGAGGCTTAGGAAAAGAGCTCCTATATACATTTGGTCGGGTCCGTCCAGGTTCATCTCATTGATGTCAGAAAACAGAGACACAGCGTAAGCTATTAAAGCTAAGCTAAACATGATGATCAGGATTGCTGACACTCGTAATGGTACGATTGCCCATTTTAATCTATCAAGATCTATGGAGTTTTCTGAATCTGCCATACCTACTCGCCTCCATCCCTTTGTCTGGGCGAATCTGCTCGATATGAGCACCAAAGTCAAGTGCAATATTTTTGTACAGGAGTGTGAAATCCTAAGTGTATATGATACTTTCAAAGCTAGGAGATTTGTTTATGAGAAGAAAAAATCCTTTGGTTTGTTTACTATTTTGCGTTTTGGTTGTGGGGTCTTGTGCTAAAAAAGACGACGATGAGGGAACGAAAACTAGTACCTGTCGGACGAGCGATACAGCTCCAAAATTTTCTGAATCAGATGTCACCACTCCTCCGTCAGGGGTTCAGCAGTATCTCGGTGATCAATATGATGTCACGAAGTATCTATTGGTTTCTGGTTATAACATCCATATTTTCGGTACCAGCACAGTATCTGATTGGATGATGGTTTATACTTATGAACTTGCCAGGAACATGGTCGGCTCTATCTTACCGATTGAAGACCGGGCGAAATTTGATGGTCAGCAATTTTTTGTTATTACCGATAGCGACCCTGAAATTCAAGGGGGTGTCGCTGGGCAACGTAATACTGGAAATCAATACTATACAGTGATCAATGAAGCGTTAGTGTGTGATACAGCAGTCGATACGATTAGGCCGGATAATGCTCCTGAATACCGAGGGTGGGATACTCCCATCCACGAGTTTGGTCATGCAATCGAACTGACTTTAGGACTGAGAGAAACTACAGTCGGTATTCATCAGGCCGATCCTAATTACAATGAAAGTTATAGCGCAGAATACTTTGCATGGGCAACGGAACTTTGGTTCGATGCTCGGATCACAGGGGAATGTGGTGTTGATGCTGTGAGTCCTTATGATATCGATTATTTTCATTCGAAGTTTATTGCTAAGAGTATTTGGAAACCTACTTGCATGGGTAGGCCGTAGGCTATAAGTATAGATACAAGAATTGTATTAGAGGTTTATTGAGTAAGGGAAGTGCAATGTCAGCTTTAGTTTATAAACGTTATATGTCGCCAATCGGCGCCCTGAGTTTAGTCGCTAACGACAGTTACCTGGTGTCTATATTGTTCGAAGGCGAACAGTTCGATGATGAGCTAGGCGAAGACTTTTCAGAGAACTCTCATGAAATTCTGGATGATACCTCTACTCAATTAGATGAGTATTTTTTAGGAACCCGTAAAACCTTTGATCTTCCTCTTTTAGTTGACGGTACTGCTTTTCAGAAGGTTGTCTGGAATGAGTTGTTAAACATTCCTTATGGTGAAACCATCAGCTACTCTGAACAAGCTGCACGTATGGGTAATCCCAAAGCGGTTAGGGCGGTTGGTGCTACTAATGGCAAGAATCATCTTCCTATTGTGATCCCTTGTCACCGCGTCATAGGTAAAAATGGTACACTTACCGGCTATGCGGGCGGTGTCGATATTAAGAAGTTCCTTCTTAACCTAGAGCTGACTGCTTAAAGGCGCCACTGCGAGTTGGTAAATATGCGGTAGTCTGATAAAATTATATCCATGTCTAAATGATTATAGGTAGCATGGATGCTGCGTTTATCTTCTAAAATTCTAGTTTTATCCTACTTGCTCTTGAGTAGCTCATTGCTATGGGCGAATAGTTTTACGATTCAAGGTCGAAACTATGAAATTGTCAAAAAAATCGGTCAAGGCGGCAGTGGTAAGGTCTATTTAGTCGAATCTAATGGTGAGCAGCTCGTCGCGAAGTTTAGTGATTCGGGTGAGGTTCTAGGTAATTCGGAGAACCCAGAAACGTTTTTTAAAGAATTTCTCTCGAATCATAAAGGGCAGCAAGGTATTCATGAGTCGCGTTATGTCGGTGCGATTCAAATGACAGATAATCCAGGGTTTGACAAGAATGTACGTTACTTTGTTGAGCTGAATGTTTTACGTGGTCGAAATTTGTTTCGTTACTCCACTGATAATACCCTTTTGTGGGGAGATGAATCTCCTGCAGAAGTTGAGCGTAAGTTAGAGAACTCCCTTAGGGTTGTAGAGGATCTTTTAGTTGGTCTTAGCTTACTGCATAAAAAAGGGTATATGCACCGAGACATAAAACCCTTGAACATTCTTATCGATAAAAATGGCCGGGCTGAAATCACAGACTGGGGGTTAATATTAAATACAAGATTTAGTGGTACCAAAGTTTCGAAAAAAGGAATCGTAGGGACTAGGGCCTTCATCGATCCAGCTGTTATAAACTCAGGTCATTACAGTTTTCTAAATGATTATTATGCATTAGGATCTATTATATTTGGAATGCTGACCGGGTACGACTCGGCTTTGACATCGATTTCCACGTCTGGAAATTCGTCTACTAAACACCGGCCCGTGGAGATTCGTGACTTGCTATCGGCATCCTCAGATTATGAAAAATACTTCGAAGATATAAATATTTCGATGGAGGAAACTGCTAAAGCTTTAAATATTGATAGTGAGAACCTCTCTCCTAGGTCGAAACAGATATATAAAGTTCTCAGGGAGTTGGCGTTGATTTTTCTATCGCCGAATAAAAGTCGGATATTTAACGTAGGTCATTCACCTGTTGGTAGCAAATTATTCCGCTGGCGTAGTAGGTCTATAAATAAGTCTCCAACATTTTTCTTGGAGTATAAGAATAATCTGCCGGCATTGACCCAGCCGTTTGAATCAGCTTTTCCTAGAGTTGAAAAACAGCGAAAACCTATACCGCCATGCAAGCAGATTAAAGTTGAAGTAGACCTGTCGGGTGAGTTGACAGGTGATTTTCTTGGGAAGACCAAACTTGAACCCACCACCAAATAACTATCTGTAATCAAAGATATAAATATCAATTAACCGGGAATTGAAACGATTTTCTAATGATTCTTGGAGGCCATCCGAAAAGAATGGAGTGTTAACCTTCGACGCGGAAACGGATAGGTATGAGTGAAGAAGAGAATAAAAGCCAGAGCTTAGCGAAACAATTTAGAATTCAAACTCCTGATACAATCAATCAATCTCATCAGATTTTGATTATCGAAGATCAGTCTGACATGCGACTGATTGTATCAAGTCATTTAAGTAAACTTGGTTACAAGAGTGTGATTCAATTTTCTAACGGCTTAGATGCTTTGGAATTTATGTCAAAAAACACTAAGCCGATATCTGTCGTGATTTGTAATACTCATATGCCGATTATGGACGGCTATACACTATTAGCTGAACTCAGGGAAAACCCTGATTTTCAACGCCCGCCATTTGCTATTACTATGGATAACCCAAGTAAAGATAAGATTATGTTTGCGCTAGAGAGTGGTGTAGATGAAGTGATGGTGAAGCCTTATACCTTGAATGATGTCTTCCCTAAGGTTTTTAATGCCTTTAAGAAGTTTCATAATCCTAATAATCCCGAGAAAATATATGAGCTTGCAAAAGGTCTCTACAGAAATGAAAAATACGAAGAAGCCTTAAAAGTCTATCAAGCAATTGCACAAAGTGCTGGTAAAACAGCTCGACCGTGGGTCGGAATGGCAAAGGTAGCCGAGAAGCAAGGACAGTACCCGAAAGCCCTCGAATACTTAGAGACGGCGGAGAATAACAACCCAAACTTTGTGCATCTATACAGCGCTAAGGGGCTGGTAAATGTTAAGTTAAGTAAGCCTGAACCTGCAATCGAAGCCTTCAAAAAAGCAATTGAATTGTCCCCACTTAACCCACTGAGATATGAAGATGCTGTGCAGCCTCTTTTTGCAGCCAAAAGATTTGAAGAGGGAATGGAAATCTTAGACATAGCTTTAAAAAATGAACTATCCTTCCCCAATTTATATAACTATTTGAGTCAGGGTAGCTTTGCAGTTAAGGACTTTAAGAATGCTATTAAACATATTCGGGTTGCTCTTCAGTCTGATGAAGAGAACGTCGTTTATTTGAACCAGCTCGGTATCTCGTTAAAAGAATCGGGACAGGTCGACGAAGCTCTTAAGATCTACAACTCAGTTATTAAGATAGATAATGAAAATAAAGCGGCTTACTTCAACAAAGCTCTTTTACAAAAAGCTAAAGGTAGTAGCGATGAGGCCATTAAAACCTTAGAGCGGCTACTTAAGAAATGTCCTGACTTTAAACCTGCTCTCAAAAAAATTGAAGAGTTTAAAGGTTCCAGTGGTGCCGCAGCTTAGTCTTGGCTCAAGATGGCTCTTGTAGCCGTATTGAGTGTTTTTTGGGAGATAAGCGCTGCGATCATAACACTTAAGCTTACTACTCCAACTACTACTACTAACGGCTCTACAACTATGAACTCCCATGGTGTTCTAAATACAAACGTAGCAAATCCGTAGCTCGCTACGTAACTTAGTGTCGCTCCAGAAATAGCTGCAAGTAACGAAAGCGTTAAGAACTCCAAAATAATCGTCCGACGAATATCAGTGAAGCTTCCACCGAGGATCTTGAGAAGACTGATATCCCAGCGTCTTTCTTGAATCTGATGGTAGGCAATGGAATACAGAACCAAAAGCCCTACCAGTAGAGCGAATATAGCCATAATAGCTATGATCCAGCTCATTTTGTCTAAAATGATTAATATCTGTTTTACGGTTTGCTTGATATCGACGATAGAAATATTAGAAAAGTTTTCCACGAGCTGCCTCTGGAGGTTTAGCTGAGTTTCGGTATCAAGGTCTGGAATCGATGCTAAGTATGTTTTAGGAGCGTCATCGAGAACTCCGGGCTGAAATAGGATGAAAAAGTTAGGTTGAAAGGTCGTCCATCTAACCTGTCGAATATTGACAACCTCTCCTGTTATCTCCACTCCTTGAACATCAAATCCGATCGTATCGCCGACTTTCACTCCTAGGCGGTGGGCGAACCTCATTTCCAAAGATATTTCAGGAAGCTTGTCGGGGGTATTCCAATCGTAGCTACTAGTGAAAGGTCTGCCGCTCAGTAATGTTTCGGAACTTCTCAAGTCTAAACGGCTGGTAATATTCTGTGGTCGGGTTCTGACCCATTTTCTACGTTGGTCTTCTCTAGTAATAGGTGTGGTGTCGTTACTTTCCTTTACGAGTCGTTCGTTATTGATTTGAGTCAAACGTGCTCGGATTAAAGGAGAAATATATTCTAATTCGGTCCCTGCTGCTTTTACCGATTCTTTAAGGTCGGATAATTGGTCGTCTTGGATATCGACTAAAAATAAACTGGGAATGCTGGTGCCCTTAGGTGTTGTCACCTCACTTATGATCGTGCTGTAAAGTTGCGGCACTAAGCAGACCATCAGTGATCCTAGGCTCACAGCCAAAAATCCGGTCGCGGTGCTAAGTTTGTTACGAGCGAGTTGCCTAATAGCTAGTTTTAGCTGTAGTGACTTTATATAGGGAGTGTAGCTACCGAGGGCTTTAAATATCACCCAACTAACTAACGTTAAAACTACAGTAGCTAGAATAAATATCACCGAAAATAAGCTACCGATCTGTATCGATTGAGACTCATAAATTGCCAGTAAAAATAATAGTGCGACCAATGGAAGGTATAGAAGGAATTGTTTGACCGGTTTGTGGGTTTTTAAACTTTGTTCTTGAAATAATACCGCCGGTTTTAAATTAGTAATCTTGATCGCTTCAGGTAAACAAACCAATATGCTGGTCAAAGACCCAATCCCAAGCGCCACAACAAATATACTTCCGCTTAAAGTCGGCTGTACGGTTATCGGTAATAAGTCACTTGATATGTACGGTACTAGAGGGAAGAAAACATAGCTGATCATCAGAGAAACGATGGACGCGGTGGACCCTAAGAAGAAAAGTTGCAAGAGGTATAGGTATAAGACTTGGGTGGGCTGCACGCCGAGGCTTAGTAGGGTGGCGATTTCATGTATTTTAGATGCTAAATAGCTTCGAAACAGATAGGTCGACCCTACCGCAGATAAGAACAACGCGATGAGTGCGATGAGTCCCAAATAATCATTGAGATAGGTTAGAGAGCGGTTTAGGTTTTGACTGGCTTTCTTATGGGTGATGATACGAAGTGTGGTGTCAGGTAGGTTGCTGTTAAGCTCAGACTCTAACGTTTCTATGGAAACACTTGGTGGTACTTTGTAAAGCCGGATGTCGTTGAATCTACTACCAGGTTGAAGGAGGTTGGTTTGCTTGATATGAGCTTGGTTGATGTAAATTCTAGGGGCGAATGCAAAAGCTGATGCGGTGTTGCTGGAGTCATCTGTGATGATGTCATCTACCGTGAAAGTAGATTCACCGATTTTTATTTGATCGCCAATACCGACTTCTAACTGCACCGCAATTTCTTGGTTAATCCATGCTGATTGAGTGGAGAAGATGGCTTTTTCGCTGGTGCCTAGTATTGATCCCGATTTTTTTAGTTTTAACGACCCATACAAGGGATGATTGTCAGTTATACCGATTAAATACACTAACTTTGATTTGGTGCCGTGGGCAATCATAGAAAAGGCGCTGAGCTGTGACGCACTAGCTTCTTCGTGTTTTGCTAGTATTTTCTCAATGGTTTTTAGCTCTGGTTGAGTGATGAATCTGTTCTTTGCTTCAATCGATATATCGGCTGTTAGGATGTTTTTCGATCCTTCCGATAACTTTTCTTGTAGGGTTTGCTTGAATGCATCTAGGAATATAAATCCGCTGATTCCTAATGCGATGTTTAAGATGAATAGTATGCTGAATTTTCGGTTGTTAAGGATTTCTCTTAACGCCAGTCTAGTAAGCATCGCTAGTCTTTCCCGTATAGGGGTTGAGGCGACCGTGTTCTAAGACAAGCACGCGGTTACACCTAGCAGCTAGTGATATGTTGTGGGTTACGAGGATAAAGGTAGTTTGGTTAGTTCGGCATATTTCAAAGATCAGTTCCATAATTTTATCGCCGGTGTCTTGGTCTAGATTGCCACTGGGTTCATCTGCAAGGAGAATTTTGGGTTCCACCACAAATGCCCGGGCGATAGCGATCCGTTGTTTCTCGCCGCCACTAAGTTCTGAAGGGAAGTGATTAGCGCGGTGTTTTAACCCCACCTGTTCGATCGCTCTACTAGCTTTTTCCTGGGCTTTTGGATCTTTGAAGATTTCTAGTGGTAATCTAATATTTTCTAAAGCTGTGAGGTTACTCATAAGATGAAATTGTTGAAAGACAATGCCAAGGTTTTTAGCTCTAAACTCAGATAACTTCTTCTCTGAGAGTTGTTCGATATTTTGGTGGTTCATGACGATAGACCCAGACGAGGGTTGGTCTAGTCCCGCCACCAAGGATAACAAGGTTGATTTTCCGCTCCCAGATTGGCCGAGTATTGCTACGGACTCTCCTGGTTCAACCAATAATTCCAAGTCAGAGAGGACGTTGATATCAGAGCTTCCTTGGCGGTATGTCTTACTGAGGTTGTTGATCTCTAGCATGTCATCTTTCTTTCTCAAGTTTATGGATTGATCCTGCGTGTAACACCACTGCGCTGGCACAGGCTGCATTCAAACTATCAACCCCGGAAATGATCGGGATTCGTACGCTTATGTCGGCAAACTCATCGACCCCTTTGTCGACTCCTTGGTCTTCGTTACCGATGATGATCACATGTTTTTTCTCGAAGTTAAGTTCGTTAAGATCGACGCTATGATCTCCTAGATGAGTAGATATGATCTGATAACCGTGTTCTCGTAACCACTCTAAGGTCGTGGTGGTATTAGTTGATTCGTGATGCATTAAGCTAAAAGTACATCCCATTGATACCCGGATGGTTCTTCTGACGTAAATACTACAGCCGCTTTGATCGGTGATAACTCCGGTATAACCAAACGCTTTGGCATTGCGGCACATAGACCCGACGTTTTGACTATCTCCCACACCATTTAGGTAGAGGATTCTATCTCCTAACTCTTCCAGGGGTGAGGGAGCGGGGCGTTCTGCTAATGCCATAATCCCTTGATGGATATGATGACCGACGATGTTGATCATGTATTCTTTAGGGGCAATGAATAACCGACCATCACTCAAGGTATCGATGATGTCTTGATTTCTTTTATAGTGAGCCTCTGTGGCTAACAAGGCTTTAATCTTGATCTTATGTTCGATAGCGCGGCGAACCACCTTCTCACTATCAATCATCA
>Ga0222674_1000463_pt1 | contig 14679 bp, 9 predicted proteins | sample AntAcemetagen866_FD_179804 | JGI IMG/M metagenome (GOLD analysis project Ga0222674, IMG submission 179804) | Saline water microbial communities from Ace Lake, Antarctica - #866 | ecosystem: Environmental > Aquatic > Non-marine Saline and Alkaline > Saline | place: Antarctica: Ace Lake | collected...
ATAAAAAATAATAGTTTAATAATAATTATTATTTTTTTTGTAATGATTTATTCAAAAACCAAAGAAATTTGGTCCAAATAACTTTCAAATTCCATATTGTTATCAATATAATTTTCTGGATTTTCTAATAAATCTCCAAATCCTTCCAAATCATATAATGGACGTTGAGGAGTAACCATACGATATTCAGGGCATCGTTTAGAAGTGGCTGGACTACGAATAAAGAAGAAACGGTCTTTCGATGGATTTCCGCCCAATAGTACCCAATCTATTTTCAAATTGAGATTTTCAAGAGGAGACTGAGAGAATAACATAATCGGTAATTTCAAATCAGATGCTAACATCCATATATCAAGCGTCGTCAAATAATATTCTTCGCTCATAATCAAATCTTCCATGGAAAGTTTGTTCTGAATGACTTTATTTATCATAGATAGTTTACCATTTTGTTTACGTAATATGTCGTAAACTTTGGATTTATGACTCTCTACATATTTGCTATATAGTTGAGTTAACCGTTTTTTGATGTCACTAATTTCGATTTCCTTATTATAATGTGTTTGAAAAATCATCTGTACTAAATAATAACTACAAGTATGAGAACATTGATATATAGTTTCATTTGAATCCTCTGGAAAAATCTGTTTCCATTTACTTTGACTGTTACCAATAACTTCATTTAATTCTTGTTTTACACATTGTCCTAATTGGGAGGTTTCATCTTCAGTTTCAGTGTCTTCTTGTTGAGAAAGTCTTATCTCAGACGAATATTTTTGCGTAATTGCGGGTTCGGCATTGTCAAAATTTAGATTGCGAATATATTTATTTGTATAAAAAGGTTCAAGATTTTCCCAATACTCATCAGTTAATACAGATTGTAATAGGATCACTTCGTTTTTATTGACTTTGTAATCAACAGTACCTATATTCAAGTATTTTTTGGGCTCTAACATAAATAAACGTACACGTCTGTATCGTAAAAGCTCATCTGAGATTCGTCCAAAATATAATTTTTCATTGTCAATTCCACTCATTAAGTTTTTACTGGGAATAAGAAGACGTTTGTTATTATTTTTGACAATACAGTAGGGTTTATCACGATTATTGTCCGTACAAATGCTAACATCATCCATATTTTTTAATACATCTTCGTCAATGTCGTTAAATGAAACAGTATTCCGTAAAAGATATTTGAGAAGTATCTCTAATTTTTGTAGTTTAATACGATATAAGTAGCGATTATCATTTAAGATTGTAATAATTTTGTCTTTTAATGTTGAATAAAGTGGGTCATTCAATACTATTCTTATTGTTGTTTTGAATGATGAATAGAATTGTGTTTCCAGACGGATGTTTCGAACAACATTATTTCTCTGTGTATCTTCAGAACTGCTCGTTTGTATAGTTTTATCTGCTTCAAAATATCCATCATCGGTATATCCTTTCACCTTGATAATATCAATACCATCATCTACATCATTATTAATAGGTGGGTTTATTTGTAAAATCTGATTTGTTTCAGTTAAAATACCGACAATAAGCCCGTCTTCTACAACCTTTAATAATGGTTTGCATAATATCTCATTTTGCGTATTATCTTGTATTTGAAATAACATATCTCGTGTAGTAACATAGTCCGTCCATTGGATATTATCCATATATTGAATAGGAATATCAGGTAAAACCGACGAGGGAAGACACGGTATAAATACACTATTCGTATTTACATCTGATATACGTACTATAACCCCAATAATTTTACCTCTATAATTGGATACTTGATAATCAACAATATATTGATATTTTTGTAAAATGTCATACATAGTACCAGCTATTATGTTTTGTTTATACTTATATTCCTTTGGCATACTGGGTAATGGTTTACAATACTTGTTTTGTGTATTTTGAATTTTCTTCAATGTTTTACGTAACTCAGGAAGATTCTCTTGGTTACCAAAGGTTGATATTCGTTTCACAGTATTAATATCATCAGTGTTATCATATACTGAAACAATCCCATAATAGTTTTCTTGCTCTACCAAAATAAGGGTATTCTTGTTTTTATCGTGTATTTTTGAGCTGTATGAATTTGTAGGACATATCAATTCCACATTATCAGTAATGTCATTATCAGTAACACTTAAAATAACAAGATTCAGACCATTTGGGAATAATTTGGTATTAGGTGATGTAACAATGTCCCATAAATATACGTAATCTATCCAAGAATCATCATCACGTAAATATTCCAAGAATTTCGCAAACGAAGCAACAGTATGTTCGTAAAAGTCCATTTGTGTGGTTATGTTATCATCGAGTGATTTATAAAAAATACTATCATAATGTTCGTTTAAAAAGTCATCTTTTACACGTCTATTTTTTGGTTGGAATGTAGACGTTAATGAGCCATTATGATATTGTAAAAACATATCTAATGTAATAGAATCGGCGATTATGTTTCGCATTTCAGATATGGTAGGTACAGGCAATTCTTTGGTGTTATATTCGTTCATATCTGCGTAAATTCGTGCGATACATCCTATAAAAGATTGATGATATTTACGTTCTACAGTATATAATAAATAGGCTCGTTGGTTCTCTTTTAATTTTTGTGGATTTTCTGTAGATACCATGGATTGATAATTTACATCTAAGAATAATTGGACCGAACGAGGTAGATAAACCCATATACCTTCTTTTTCGAAAAACGACAATTTTGAAAAGTACCGTATTGTGGTAATATCCTCTGGTGCTTGTTTTAAACTTTTCATAGATTTTTCAGGTTTGATTTGTTTTGCTTCGATATTTCCAGTAAGTTCAGTATCTTCACCATCAATCACATCTTGCCAATTCGTTCCTTGTGGTATATCAACGTCATTTTGCCCGACATCCCAATTTTCTCTACGTTTTTCAAGTTGCGACGAATCCCATGATTTACTAAAACAACATGGAACTCCATATTTTGGGTGTGTTTCATCGGGTAAAAACCCGGGTGAATGATGAACGTATTTACCATCTTTATTAACATGAAACCTATTTTCAGTAAATTCATGTATTTTACCAGCACATACACCAGAATCAACGTCAGCTTTAGTTACTGGTTTATTTGTTTCCAGACACCAGTAACGAGGACATATAAACCAATGTGGATTTTCTTTATTAGCTCCATATTTGAGTGCGTATCCATATCCATTACGATTATTCTTATCTATTTGTGTTTTTTCATCATTAGTAAGTATAACCGGTTGTCTCATTAAGTTTGAAGGACACGCACGAGAATAAGCTTTATAATGCCCCATTTCTTTTGACATAATAAGTTCAGGTTCCAATAACTTCAACTTGTCAAACATATATTTTCGTGGGTCTAATTTTTTAACCTTTGATTGTTTAGCACCTCCTTCCATATCGTCATCATCATCATCTTCCATATACAAAAACCCATCATCATCATCTTCCATATACAAAAACCCATCATCATCATCATCATCATCATCATCGTCATCATCCATATTGTCATCATCTTCACCTAATAATACATCCTCTTGTGAAACAGGACTAATCGATTTATTGGAAGGTATGATAAGGTTCTCAATTGTGGGTTCTTTAACAGAATCATATTTTCCAGAGCATAGTTGAGCTATTTTTGTCTTTGATATACCCTTTAATCCAACCTTTTGTGATATACGTAAAAAACTATCAAAATAAAGAAACAATAATTCAATATAGCGTATATTTTTGATTTGGGTAACATCTACATATAAAATCAATCCAGTTTGTAATTTACCCATATTCACAGAAAACCCAGGATTTTCAACAATATCTATGTTCTTATTTACATATTGCCCGTTAATTCTTGTAAAATTATTTAAGTACTTGGTGAATTCTAAAAGGGCTTCTTGTTCGGTATAATTGTAGTTCAATATAAGTGAATTAATAACATCTTTTTCGCTATTTGTTCTCTTATATACTTCAGTTATCATGGTATTCATTGCGTTCATTTGTGTATAATTGTTTACACGTTTAAAATTCATCTGTAAATTATTTGTATCGGATTCTTGTATTTCAAACATACTGGTTAAACAAGGAGATACGTCATTTAGTTTTATGTCTTCTGATAAGGCAGACCATATTTTATAGTTGATATTTATAATTTCAATATTTTTATGTTTAAGATTAACAAATGGCTGTAATTTATAACCCAATTCATGTAGATTTTGATTTAATGTATTAATAGTATCATTCACAATATTATGTAGATATTCTTCAAGCTCAGGTATAGATGGCAATGAGAATACCGCAATACTTCTTGGTATTTCCAATTCCTTTGAATAGAAATCACACATAACGTTAATATCCCCATTTTGATTTATATTAAGAATGACGTCAAACATTTTACCTTTCATATTTCCACGTACAACCAATGATATCTGGAGTGATTTGCCAATGGTTTTAGAATAGTTCATAATTTCGCCTTTCGATAAAAAAGGGACTTGTTGTCCTATTCGTGTAATATCTTGAGTGTATGCGCGATACATTTTTTCAAAACGAGCACCTGGGTTATATTTAATAAATGGTATATCCTTCGTTGAATGCATAATTTTGAATAATACATCAAGAGGTAGTTTTACTTTTGAAGATGGGTGAATAGTGAAGTCTATATATTGTATACCATTTTGAGAATATTTAATATCATCACGAGAACCATTATTATACACTTGATATACCGTTTGTAAATTTTCTTCTACTTTTTGAAAACTTTTATCATATAGTTTCTCGTTGTCTGCCAATAAAAGTTGTTTTTTCTCGATTATGTCATTTCCAGTAAAAATATCACTTTTTCCTAATAATGGAAAATATAGGGGAATAATGTATTCGTCATCTAATTGAATTTGTTTTGCGTATTGGATAACATCGGATACGGAAGTAGCATAAATTGTATTGTGCATTAAATCTCCATATGACAATAATACATTGTTCTCGAAAGATACTAATGGATTGTTACTTGTATGTTGAAACGGGTTATTCTCAGCATTGATTATATTATATGGGTTTGCTTGAAATAATAAATCCACATTATTATCTGTAAATCTGGGTCCTATAGGTAACCATATTTCTTGTTCGTTTTCTAAGGATGATAAGAATGAAGTTAGATCGTTATATGTATAAACATCCTGGACTGGTATTTTATCAATAATAGATGTATCATTAACACCTAAATTTTGTAAAAGTTGCCCTAACATAACAGAATCCATTGGAATCTTGTCGTCATGAGTAACCGAGTTATAAATTTGAAATAGAGACATATCACTTTTTATTTTTGAGAAAAGGTACAATTCTGGATACGAAATTACATTTTTACCTATTTCTGTTATAACTTTCTTCTTTATAGTCCGAACTGTATCATCTTTATAGATTTGTTGTGACGAGAACACCACATCAATCTTATTTAGTTCAATATTTACTATATCTTCTTCGCTAAACATTTCATTTAAATTAACCGGTCCATTGCTATTCGAAAATACAATTATCTTGTTCTCAGTCTTACTTGAATCCAAATAATGTACTTTGAAGATTTGTTCTGATGGAACTTGTATATTACTAATAGTCGAAACTGACTTTTCCATTTATATACAATGGGGTTATAATTTATGTTGTGAAATATCATTTGTATCATTTGTTTTGTAAAACATATTTTCTACAATTAGATTACTATGAAGTTTGCGTTATTAATAGGTATAAATTATAAAGGAATTGAGGATTCCGAATTGACAGGATGTATTGATGATGTTCTTAGAATGCGTGATATGCTTATACAAGAATTGGGATATCCAGAAAAAAATATCATAGTATTACGAGATGATACTGATAATCGAGATTTATATCCAACAAAGTTAAATATTATACGACATTTTGAAGAATTTGTATTGAATAAACAAGACGATGACGAATTATGGGTTCATTATAGCGGGCATGGTTCAATTCGACGCGACCGTTCAAATGATGAAAAAGAAAATATCGATAGTGTGTTAATTCCGAATGATTTTCAAACGAACGGAGTGATATTAGATGACGACATATATTCAATTATAAAAGATGTAAATTGCCGGTTATTTTTATTGTTTGATTGTTGTCATAGTGGAAGTATATGCGACTTACCTTGGTCGGTACAGTATGTCGACAACAAATTAACAAAAACGAATATCAATACAAATCAACACAAAAATCCTAATATTTATGCTATAAGCGGCTCAACTGATACACAACTAAGTATGGAGAATTATAACGAATTTTTACAAAAAAAAGTAGGTGCTCTAACAAACGCATTTTTGATGTTGTTACATAACAACAAATACAACGTGGATATTGAAGAATTATTTATAGAAATATGCCGTTATCTTTCATATAGCGAATTAGAACAAACACCTATATTATCGTGTACATCAGAAGAAATAACATATACTTTTAAATAATAATAAAGATATAATGACGTATAATTTATATATGTCTACTTCTAGGTATCCAATAGTTATATTCTATCGTCATGATAATTATTCCGAAATAGATGATTTTATAGAAAATAATAAAGAATCACTCATGTGTTCTATTCATATTACAAATGATATTAGTGAATTGAATAAATTATACAATCATAATTATCATGTATTAGTTACCTATGGAGACACGTATGATGAATATAATTACATTTCGTCAAATATACCCCCTCGGTTTTCTAGTAGATGGTTTCATAAAAACAATATATCGAATATAGAGGAATTCAATAAGAATGTAAATTATTGTTACATTACAAATGTAATTGATAATAGGGAAAAAACCAGACCTATATTCTCTCTATTCACTACATGTTTTAAAAGTTACGATTATATAAATACTGCTTATGAATCTATAAAAAAACAAACATTAAAAGATTGGGAATGGGTTATTATGGATGACACACCAGAAGACGAACATTTTACATTTTTAAGAGATACCTTATCTCACGATAATCGCATTAGATTATATAGGAGAGATAAAAACAGTGGTAATATAGGTAATGTTAAAAACGAAGCTATATCATTATGTCGTGGTAAATATGTATTAGAAATGGATCATGATGATGAGATACTAAAAGATTGTTTATTGGATTCTTATAATATTTTCCAATCAGACCCAAAAATAGGATTTGTATATGGTGATACTATTCATTTATTTCGTGATGGACAAAATTGTAAATATACGGATACCAATCTGTGTAAAGGTTATGGAGGATATTATAGTGAATTAATTGACAATCAGTGGAGATTTATTTATAATACTCCAAATATTAATAATGTCACATTGAGTCATTTATGTTGTTTACCAAATCATCCTCGTATTTGGAATCGTGCGGTGCTAATGGAACTCGAAAATTATTCTGAATATTTGCCGATATGTGATGATTATGAAATTCTTCTCAGAACATGTTGTAGTAAATACAAGGTTGTGAAAAATAATAAAGCACAATATATTCAATATATGAATAACGAAGGAAATAATTTTTCTACGATTCGGAATTCAGAAATTAATCGTATTGGTCCCAAGTATATTAGTCCTATGTTCTATGCTAAATATGGAGTTCAAGATAAAATGAAAGAATTAGACGCTTATGAAGACCCACAGTATGTTACGAATCAATCTGATATTTGGAAACGAGGACCTGAATATCAACATAAAATAATGAACTCTCGAATTAATTTGGATTACAATAAACAATATTGTATTATTAATGATGCTATTGACAATAATAGATTGAAAGAATTATACCAAAATAGTAAAAACGATTTTTTGGTGTTAAGTAATAAAATAACAACGCAAGAATTATGGGTTAAGTTGAATTCCTTGGGATTTGGTAGAATGAAATGCTATTGTTATAAAGGTTGCTCTGACGAAGAATTGATTAAATATTTTAAAATGATGTATAAAAACGATAATTGTGATTATGAAATTATACAAAATATCAATACTGACATAATATCAACAAAACAACAAGTTTTTATTATTCACAATAATAAAAAAGGAGGAGTTGAGAAATATATTAATGATATTATAACAATGTATGACAACTATGAATATATTTTTGTAAAAAATAAGGAAATGTTATACAAAAATGATTATAGTAATAAAGACATACTATTTATACAAAATTTGTTAAATTGTGATATCAAAATTACCGACATTATCGATGTTCGTAATAAATATAAATTCAACTTATTTATTAGTATACATGATTTTATTTGGCTATGTAAAGACCAGCATCAATATACATATGATATACCATCTGCGTATTTAAGTAACAATATTGATGTATCGACCGATATAACTGAACTGTTGTTATTAGCTGATAAAGTGATTATGAATTCTCAATTTACACATGATGTATATTCAAAGCATTTTGACTCATCTAATTTTATAGTGTGCTATCCAAGTGACTATAACATTCAAGTTGGAATCAAAAACATACCCGAAATACAAAAAAAATGTATGAATATTGGCGTGTTCTCTCCACTATGTAAATTCAAAGGTGAAAGATACGTGAATTATTTAAAAAGCAAATATGAGTGTGGTACCATTCAATTTCAAATAGTAGGACAGAACATTCCATATTACAAAGAAGTTGAGTTTTATGATTTTATAAGGAAATACAATATTAATGGTTTCTTACTACTGAATGAATGGGGTGAAACATATGGATATTTACTTACGAAAATAATAAACTCGGGGCTACCGCTATTATATAATAATTTCGGCGCTGTCAAAGAAAGATTATCTGGAACGCGAGAAAAAACAGAACATTATTTTAAGGTGTATGATAACGAACATAATGACGACGTAAATATTGACTACACCATATTAGAATCTCAATTTAACCAGTTTGTAAAATACATAAATACCAATGCTGGAACAGTTGGAGTCATGAATGAAGACCTGACAATAAGGAGCAGACCGGTATACGATGAATTGTTTATTAATAAAAATTATACACTGGAACCATCTATGTCTAATGATAATGATAATAATACAATTTTAATTTATACTGGCTTTGCGAATACATCATGGAATTATACATATTTACAAACTAATTCTATTGGAGGTTCAGAAAAAGCGGTTGCATGTATCGGGAAAGAATTATCATCTAAGTATAAAGTCATTATAAGTGGAGATGTGATTGATGAAATTGTTGATAATGTTGAATATGTAAATGCATCCAAATTACAGCTATTATTAAATACACAAACATTTCATACAATCATAATATCAAGATACCTTTGTTTCTTTGAAGATTATCCGTTTTATTCTTGTAAAAATTTATATGTATGTAGTCACGATAGTCACGGGTTAATAAATCGTGTTTGGAATAATAGTCCCAAAGATATAAGTAATATTAATAATATACTAGTAAAAAATAATAAAAATATTACTGGGATAGTTGCTCTAACCGAATGGCATAAAAATAAATTAGTCGAAATTTACCCATCCATCAAAAATAAAACAAAAATTATAAATAATGGTATTCAGTTGGAGGATTTTACTTCTAATAATAAAAAAATACCAAATAAATTCATATGGTCTTCGTGTAGTGACCGTGGATTATCCGTTTTATTGAATATGTGGAAAGATATATTATATGTTATACCAGATGCGACGTTAGATATTTGTTCGTATCATCCATTTCCATCATCAAATGAAGACTTTAAAATGAATGAGGTAATATTATCAAACGAATCGATTATTCATCACGGAAAACTCAATACAAACGAATTATATGAATTAATGTCTAAATCTGAATATTGGTTATATACAAATACAGTTGAGGAATCATCTTGTATTACTGCTTTAGAAATGCTAATGAATGAAGTGGTTTGTTTATATTACCCTATTGCTGGATTAAATGATACTCTAGGTAATTATGGTATACCTGTAAATATTGGTGAAGAAATACAATCTATATTAAATTTGACAACTGAAACCAAAAACATGTTGAAGAAAGAAGGTAAAGAATACGCATCATCATGCTCGTGGAAAAATAGAGCGAACGAATGGACTAAGATGATAGATTCGTATAAAGAACCTTGGGTGTTTTATCATTCTTCACATTTTTTAGGTGCAATGGTCGAACAATATATTGATAATTTAAATATCATTTATCCAGAATATTTCATTTATTTAACCAATAATAGAGAAGAACTATTGATAAATCAACCTAAAAAAATAACATTTGTATATGAAGTATTTGATAATGAGTTAATAATTCAATTACCCAATACTGAATTTAGTTTTTTAAATACTGAACCATTAAATCTCAAATTTAGATTAGATAATATTATAAACACTTTAAATACATATCCAAATTGGAAATATTATGACTATAGTAAGAGTAACTTACAAATGTTAGAACAAAATAAAATTAATATTCAAGATAAAACGTATTTACCATACACTTGTGGAAAAGATGAATTAACAACCCTTATTAATTTGAACGCTCAAACAAATAAAGAATATGATTTTGGTATTATTTGTGGGTCTGGTTCAAGTAAAGAGAATAACATATTACATCCACGACGAAAACGTGTAGTAGATTATATAACTACACACTTTAAAGTAAATCAAATTACTGGATGGAGAAATGACCGTGATAGTGAGTTAGCAAAATGTAAAGTTATATTAAATATCCATGCTGAATATAATTATGAATCAATAAATATTTTCGAACATATTCGTTGTAATAGATTATTAGAAGCTGGTTTTAATGTTTTATCAGAAACAAGTTATAAACTGGATGAACTATTTGTTAATAAATACCCAAATTTAAAGCAAATTAATTATGAAGATTTTTGTAATGTGGATGTAATACACCGTGTTTTACTGTAAATCAGAAACCTAAGAATCCAACACTTCATATAGTACAAAATATACTATATGAATATTACGATATTAGCTTAAAAATTTCCATTGGGACGGTTATTTTGCTGCATGATTTCGTCATTCGACATTTCGCGAGTAGATTTGCCTCCACGAACCCATCCATCAAGGGCAGCCTCTTCGACAGTGTAAGATGCGTCGTTAACACGTTCTTCCATCTTGTCATCGGTAGGATACAGTTGATATTGAGAGAAGGATTTATCCATAATAGTAGATACACTTTTCTTTCCTGAAACCACTTCACCGTGTTGTAATTGGGCTTCTAAAGCAGGGTCACAGCTACCACGGCCTAAGTAAGGGACACTTGCGAAAGGACGTTGAAATAATTGTAATTTCTCAAATGGCTTGGTCTGCTCGGTCTTGATAACAAGGTTGGACTCAGTGTCAATAACATTGCCATTCAGACCATTTCCATGTGAAATACCACTAAAAGTCATAGTGGGTTGTTGAACGGCAAAATCAACGTGTTGAGATGAAGTATTCTCGCTAAAAAAGCTTGCGAGGTTATGATTGGCATATCTTGTATTATGAACGTTATTTTGTGTTTGGTCGTTTTTATCAGAACCAATACGGTCGGTATTATTAAACAAATAAGGGCTAACTGTTGACATCTTGTATTTATACTATAGTAAGAGAATGAATTTCTATATAAGGTAATTATTATATAGAAATTAAAATTTTAATTAGTATGGCGAGATAAGTTTCTGGCACATGCAAAATTATTGCCTTCTTTACAAGAAATCATACTTCCATAGCAAAATTCGCTAAATGCTTGTTGGTCGTTAGGAATCGTTGTACTTGGATTAGAACTAAATGGTCGTAATGACTGTTCGAATACATATTGGTCGCCTAAATCTTTAAACAATTTGCCTGCTATATCTGGTTGATCTGGGTTAGATTCTTCTACCATTTGTTTAGCACTTTTCAAAATTTTATCATTTACATTTTGATTAAATGCTGCTGGAGCAGGTTTTTTATTAGGATTGTAATCATAATCAGTCATCATAACATTACTAAATGGATTGCTTGGTTCAGGCTCATCAAATATATCAGACGGGATTTCTTCACCATCCTGTGTTAAAAAATCCATTGCTGGATTACCAAACCCTTCTTTTACCTCTTCAATCACCTTTTTAGATTCAACCTTGACTTTCTCTTTTTGATGATAATAATGAAGAATGAAAATAGAACCAATGGTAATAGCTCCTATGATTAAATGACGAACACCACCGTACAAAATGGTACTAATGAGTGTCAATATAATGATTGTACGGGTCACTGAATTTAATTTTTGTTCGTATGTCATGTTCTCGGTAGGAAAAAACTCCATTACATGCTTAGATGCAAACAATACATTTGGATTCTCACCCCAAAAAGGTATATACTTGGGTTTTTTAGTAGGTGGTTTCTCTATGAAAATATCTGTCATTTATATCTATTCGTATATATAAATTAAAATATATTTCCGCTGTGGCAATGATATAATTACAAATTACTAAATATATCATCATTCAATTACCTTCTTAACACATTTTTCATCAATCTGGAAAGTGTCTTCTTTGACGGTATTAGGTATAATTTTCAGTATGCATTTTGATTTCTCTCCATATAACGGTTCAGTACATCCATTTTCTTTTTTCTTATGAGTTTTTCTTTTTGGTTTTACTTCTTTCAGAGATATCGTACAACGAGCACGGAAATCTTCATATCGGTCTCGTACATCATTATATGATAATCCAGATTTCTTACCTAACATAGTGTTTATCAGTTCATGTAACTCATACACGTATTTCGAGAACGTTTCACGGTTTTCCATATGTTTCATTTTAAGGGGTAGCTTTTTTAAATTATCACGTAAATTATTCCTGCATTTACCACATGGCAATATATATTTCATATTTAATATGTAGTCACGATAATTTCGTTTATCAGTTTTAGTCGGATTTATCGGATAATTGAAACTAATAGTATGCAGTGAATGCCACATACCAGGACCCCATACACTGGTTAACATACCATCACCGCTATTATAATCATTTAGAGAATATGTCTTCTTATTTTTTATTGTTTTACCCATCTTAAGTTATAATCCATTGACAAAATATTATTTACTAAATTTTATTCGTTTTTCCAATACAAAAAGTATATCTATAATCTATATAATGCCTGGATTATTCGAAGTTGTCACCAAAATAGTTGGACCTTACTATAAGTATATAGTAATGTTAATCGCAGCTATCATTTTTGGATATGCTGCTAATTATGGTTATAACACATATTTTGTAAAGAAGAAAGAAAACAAATTTGCAGACGTACCAAATGCTAAACGCACAAATAAGGAAGTTAGTGTTATGTTCTTTCATGTAGATTGGTGTCCTCATTGTAAGACAGCACTACCTGAGTGGGAAAACTTCAAGAAGCAGTTTAATAATAAAGAAGTGAATGGATACATTACCAAATGTGTTGATGTAGATTGTACTGACGAAAATAGTAAAGTCCAAAATATGATTAGCAAATATGATATTGAATCATACCCTACTGTTAAAATGGTAAAAGACAAAAATACAATTGAATTCGATTCTAAAATAACAACAAACACTTTGGAACACTTTGTAAATACTATGTTGATGGATTAATTTTATCTTCATTTGCCATTAAAATATTTTCTGTTGATGTGAATAAATTAGATATTACATCAACCCCGTTTTGTATCAGCTCTATTCGTTTTTCCATATTACTGGTTGTGGTAACAATGTCATAAATTGATATTTCTGGAGAACCTATTTTGAACTCATTCTCAATCACATGTTGCACTTTGGGTAAAAATGCGGTAATCACCTTTTTCAGTATAACAATTACATAATCCAATAATGATGATTTTTCATTCATCACATCTACATCATTTACAGTCATATCACTACATAATCCGATTATTTCGTATGGATTAGCCCCATTTTCAATACATTTATCCAGTGGATAATTTAATAATAATCCACCATCGCAATAACATTTGTCATCTTTTATCAATGGCGAAAAAATAATCGGAATAGAACAAGAACTATATACAGCATCGATTACTCTCCAATCTGGATGTGTTTTATACGATATATCTATCAATTCAAAATTCATTATTTCTGTCGTAAAAATATGGATTTCAATTTTGGTAATATCGTACATTTCTTTCATAGTTACATTAATCGGGATGTCTTTCCCTAAAAAAAGAGACGAAAATATATCTTCGATTGTTTTTATACCGAAAATACCTCGCTGTTGAAGAGAATCCAATATAGAATATAAATTAAATTTAAACACATTTTGCCATGGGCGTTTTATCAAATAATCATCCATAGTTTTCCAATCATAATTCAAAGCAAGAATTACAGCAAAAATAGAACCTACCGACGTACCATATATGGTTTCTATATTTTCTAATTTCCATATTTTACGTAAATAACATTCTTTTAATATCCCGTAAAAAGAGAACCCTGTAACTCCGCCACCAGAACATACAATATGGCGTATTATGGAAGGGTGTTTATAGGGGAACATTCGTATTAGTTAAATACATTTATACGTCAGACTTATTTATATATTTTCTGAATACTTGTATATTACAAATGTCGGTTTTTATTCATACTGATGAAACAGATGATATTGAAAAAATGAACATAGATGAGTTGTTTGAAAAAAAACAGCAACGTGACTTAAAAGAGCGTAGTATTT
>Ga0222674_1000478_pt1 | contig 14171 bp, 24 predicted proteins | sample AntAcemetagen866_FD_179804 | JGI IMG/M metagenome (GOLD analysis project Ga0222674, IMG submission 179804) | Saline water microbial communities from Ace Lake, Antarctica - #866 | ecosystem: Environmental > Aquatic > Non-marine Saline and Alkaline > Saline | place: Antarctica: Ace Lake...
AGTCCTTTGGGGCAACGAAATAGCCTTTACCTTCGGCATCTAAGCACGGTACGTTGTTTACAATGACACTTGCTTCTGACGGTACTCCCTTAATAAAGAGAGTTAATAACTTACCTGCTGACACGATATAAATATCAGTAGCTCCTATAAATACCTGAGATGCACCGTACCTTATCTATCAGCAATCCCTCCTAAATAACTTTTATTATTGTACCGTCGTACGTTGCGTTCTTATCCCAACAGAACCATGCATATTCACATGCATCCGTACCGGGCTTGAACTTACCGGTCTTCTTGTCAATACTACCTACTCTCTTAACCCTGCCCGGCTCCCAGAACTTAGGGCGGGAAGCGAGTACGAGTACGTGACTTGCTGGATTAGTATTCCAGAAGTCCTTCCGGGATAGCGAACCGAAGACATTAAGGCGTAACAGTAATACTACACCCCTCTCACTGAACTTCTCCATCCTCACGAAGAAGTCCATCCAAGATACGTCATTACCGGCATCATCGATATAACCGAAGGGAGGGTTAGTCATACATAAATCAATCGACCCGGGCACTGGCAACTTCATATCCATGAAATTACCTTGTACACATTCAGTAACATCCTTAGGTATAATTAAGGGATCGAGCTCGATACCTCTAACCTTTGCATTGGGTAGGCATTCCGATATCTTCCGTAATGAACCACAGTCACCAGCACAAGGTTCCAGGATTGTCCTGGATTGTCTTATAAAATCAGGACAATTCTCGCTGAATAGTAGTGACTCAATTGCGTCATACGGTGTCATGTATTGATCTGCTTTCCTACGTTCGGCCCCTCTTCCAGTCGCACTCATAACTCACTTCCTTAATTTAAAGTTAGTATTACAACACTTATGAATGATATAATATACCCTAATGCCTTAATGATATTAAGACAAGTGTAATGCTCATTCCAATCCCTATCCCTCTCCTCGAAGTTAATAACTAGGCCCCCTTAAATAGCTGCTTCATCATCTCACGTTGATTAGAATTATTAGAGCTCGTTACGTTCAACATATCGTCCGACATACCTTTCTTTGCAGCTATTACCTGCTGCACTATGTTGTCAATTGTGTGAGACATTTTATCCCCACTTTTTAAGAGTGTTTTGAATGTCCTTATACGAACATGACTCTTCTGTCCGGCGCGGTGGGCTCTACTGAATGCTTGGTCGAACGCAGCCCATGTCCATGGTAAGTCTAAGAAGATAACTTCAGTAGCAACCTGCAAGTTCATCCCTTCCTGTACGGCTTTAGTCGATCCGAAGAATAAATTTGTGTCCGGGTCAGTTTTAAATACAGCTTCCTTTTCCGAACGCCTTTTACTACTATCGGCCCCTGTGACCATTACGTAACGTGCACCTTTAATAGGGTAAGTCTGTAAGTAGTTCTGTATAATTTTAAGGAACTCAGTAGATGAGGTAAAAATTATTGCTTTCGTACCTGCTTCTACTACTTCCTCTATTATCTCAGCCATACGGGCAATTTTACCGCCCGGTTTAGGGTACTCAAATCCTAATATAGCTGGGTGATTAACTGCTTGTTGTAAACGTAGTAATTTAACTCCTGGCTCTTCCATAGTCTCGATGTTGAACTTACCAAGGATGAGTTCCTGCTTAACCTCGTCAAGCACTGCCTTGTAGATCTTTGCTTGGTCAGGTGGCATCTCAATAAGGACGTCTTCATAAATCTCATCAGGTAATGACTTCAGGTGCGTCTTTTTCAATCTACGTAACATATGAGTAGCAAACAGCGGTCGGAGCTCATCTACGTGTTTTACTCCCACGGTCCTCTTGAATTTATCAAGAATACCGTAATAGTTCCTGAACTTGTACCAGTTTATATTATCAGGGATGAGTTTAAGTATCTTAAAATAGTTAAAGCACTCTAGTGGGTTGTTTATAATTGGTGTACCTGTCATCATAATAAAACACTTAGCTTTAATCTCAGGTAAGAGAGTACCGATCTTAGAGGTAGGGTTGGCAATCTTATGTGCCTCATCCATAACCATAGTATCGAATCCCTGAGTCTTCATTATTTCTTTTATCGTCTCAACATCATTACGGAAGGTATCATACGACATTACCAGTATGTCAGGTACATTCTTTCCGTTTATGATATCAGTAGCTAATTTGAATCTCTTTGCCGGTGTGCTTTGATTATATAAGCAGCCCTCAAGGTCAGTGAATGCTTTTATCTCACTGAGCCAGTTATAGAGTATTGATGACTTAGCTAGGACTATAATCCGGTTACTACGACCGTTCTTTATTCGCGCATCAACCCCGTTTAATACCTGCCATGTCTTTCCTAACCCCATCTCGTCTGCAAGAATGAATCCTCTAACTGTTTTGTAGACGACATTGAAGCCCTTGACTTGGAATTCAGCTAAGGGAGGTGCTTTGAATCCAGAAGAGGAGATTGGTAACCCATCACCATCGAAGGTTGCTTCATACCCAGGGGCTAATGGGCGGGAGGGGATCCGATCCTCCGGTATGCCCCCGCCCTTCAATACTTCAGGAGTGGATGCCATTCCGTCTATCTCTATAGTATACTTAGATAGGGCGGCCAGTAAATCTGACCGGTATTTCATCGAAATCAGCCATACCTTACGATCCTTAAGAGTTAGAAAGGTCGCAGTCGGTACTGTTCTAATCGCCTTAACAATTGAGGCGTTATAGCTGAACTCTACAATCAACTCAGCCCTGCTTGAAGTAGTTCTTATCTTTATCACTGGCTCTCTAATCCCCCTCGTATAATTCAGTACCCATACATCAAACAGGTGTAGTATATGTATATACCCTTCAGCCCCTAAGAAGTAAGCGAATCTCTTATCTTCCCTTACCAATTCCTTATAATCAAGGTACTCTCCGTAATGGAACTTTATGTAGGCTATTGGATGTGAGTATCTACCCCCTCCACGGTGTAAGTCATTTAGTATCATTACATTACCAGTAAACTCCTCTGCATCTTTCCGTGAAAGTAACCGGAACAGTGCAGGGAGCTTCTCTACTGTCGATAAGGCAACAACGCCGTGATTTACGAAGGGAGATATACGTCTTAGGATGGAGATCATCCTACTATCCGTTCCTCAAGATATACCTCACAAATATAATCACCGTCAGGTGTTTGCTTAGATATAACGAGTACCCCTTCGAGGTCGTAAAGGATCTCAAGCCTCAAATCCCTCTCTGACGCTACGTAGTAGGCCTCCTTGATTACTTTCATTGTCTCAGGTACTACTGTGGTTGTTAGCATTTAACGGCCTCCTTCTCACTCTTTTTGCTTTCGTGAATCTTTATCGCCCTGGAGACAATAATAACATACATTGGGTCACTTCTCAGAATACCTCTCCGAACAGTGTCCCCTTTAACTCTCATTTTTAAGTAATGTTCGACGAACTTCTCTATCCTTTCTGGAGGCATCATGGCGAAGTTAGTCAGTTTCTTATCGATTACTTCATCACCACCAAGTAACTGATTAAGGGGTGCGTCAAGTGCCTTACTTAGCATCATGATAGTATCGATATTAGGCTCTCTCCTATTTGCCTCATATGACGCAATAGCTTGACGAGATATGCATATAATTTTAGATAATGCTTCCTGTGACATCCCTGACTCTTTTCGATAGTACCTTAAATTTCTCCCGAACATCTAACCACTCCTTCCCTACTCACGCCCTTTGTCGTGTAGCAGGAATTGCTTGTTTTAGTTTTTATTTTCTTGCAACCAGTCATAAAACTGACTGTCAATCCCGCAAACATCGGCCTCTTCTATCCACTCTTGCAATTCATCGTACTCGACTGCCTCGCAGCAGTCGAGGTCAAACCAGCGGTCGTCGTCCTCAGCCAGTAGTTCCATAAGAGCTACAAACCGATGCGATCCTGTCAGTAACAGGCCGTTATCGCGTGAGAAGTAGATTTTCGTGCCCACGTAGCCGTTAGCTACGATGGAAGCCTTGATAGATGCTACTTTTTTTGCGTCTACCTCGTTTAGTGGTGCATAATTCCTGATATCCTCTAACATTTAACCACTCCTTCCCTACTCACGCCCTTTGTCGTGTAGCAGGAATTGCTTGCCTAACCCCGTCCTCGTCACAGATACTTTCTAACAATATATCTATCGTCTTTCTATATCCTCTACCCTCGTGCCAGAACCAAGACCGTGTGAGTTCAATTAAGTACATTGGACTCATTCTGAAATTCAGTGTATCCATATCATTTCCCCTTAATGTAACGGAAGTATTAGTGTCTTAGTTGTCTTGTCTATGTTCCAACAGAAGCGGCAGGTAGAGCAGTCCCCTTCCGAACATACGAAGTAGTGACTGTCGAGGCCTTCAATATTAGGTATGTCGGATTTCTTAACCACGACCGACCTTTCAAATTTAATGTGCTCAGGTATTTCATTACCGAACTCTGACGCTATTATTGTCAGGTTTACCGGCTTATCCGAGTAATCTAAGTTAAATGATTTAGTGAATGCTAAGAACTTAACTCCAGGCAGTTCCCTACATATCTGAAACCACTTCTCGAGGTACTCTTGAGAGTAGAAGTCTCCTGAACTATGTATCCGTGCGTACTGGTAAGTAATTCCTCTCAATTGTATACGTAATGTAGCTAAGAACTCTTCAACGAAATCATTATGTAAAGAGGCCACGTAATTAGCTTTACGGGCCTCTCTTACTACTTTAAGTCTAGTCTCACATCTTCGTGCATAGCAACTCTTAGCGCAGCCACCACAGAATTCCGGGTCACAAGTAACGACGGCGGGGAGGTCAAATAAAAGTGTATTCTTAACTTTTGAGTTACCTTTCGAGATCCTTATAACAAGTTTATTAATATCAATAAGTGCCCCACGAGCCATTAGTAATCAAGCCCTTTCTCTGCAAGAATATCTCTATCATAGTACGGGTGCTTGTGCGGCACCATTTCCGTATGATAATCGAGCTGCTTCAGTATCACGTCAGGTAAGAAGTGGCCGGTAATATAGAGGTGCTTCACTTTATCTTTGAAGAATAATACATCGTCAGCGGTCATGTACTCTTCATGGATACTGTACCCTACCTCGTCCATAACCATGAGATATACTTCATTATTTTCAATGAACTCCCTTGCTTTACGTAGAGATTCTTGTACTGATTCTTTTAATGCGGCCTTACCTGTCTCATCCAGTCCCCATGTGAAGTCCCTCGGTTTATCTTCCGAGTTAATTACTTCAATGTTAGGTATGGACCTAAGGATAACAAGTTCAGATGATTCCCAGCTCTTCATAAACTGTACAAATAGGACCCGCTCACCGGCCCCTGCAGTCCTTACTACCTGACCGAACCCTGCTGTTGACTTCCCTTTACCCGGACCTGTATTAGCTAAAAACATATAAACACTCCCTTAAGTATATAAGTTATCTTCGTTAATTTGCTGATCCTTTACGAAGTCAATGTACTGTGACGGTGATTCAACTGAGAGGATCTTTCCAATCGCATGAGCCAGCCCTTGTACGAAACTAAATTGAAGGCACTTATCTTTAAATTCACTATCTAGAACCTCATACGGGCCAATGATTCCTTCATTAAGTAAGAGCTGTAAAGCGGCACTAACCGGGGTGGTGGCTGTAATAGCAAATGAAATCATCTCTCCGGATTCTTTATCTACAATGTTTCCCCAGAGCATATCTTCCCTACCAGCTGCATACTCAGGATCCGTTATGAATGCAGACGCACCTAACTTTGAACAAATCCTACAGAATGTATCTTCTGAAAGATTCTCTTTCGTAGTACCGTACGATTCCAATAACTTCTCAGGATTAATATCGAAGTACTTCTTCAACACCCCGACCAATTGATCCTGTACGTGACCTATTCTATCTCTAGTGTAGTGGTATGTTTGTATACCAGCCGCACCACTCATTACTATTATCATATTACCCTCCTCAATTGTCTGCTAATTTCAACTTTATGTACATCCCTGGTGTTAAGGCACTCCTGGATAAATTTCCCGAAGGCGTCGCAACAAGGAAACGAGCCAGCAAATAATTCACTTACTGCCCTAAATTTTTGTTTAACATCGTAAGAAAGGTAGCAATCATCTGCGGCGGATAGAGCGGAGGCGGTGAGGATCCAGTAAGGTACCTCGAACTTGAATACATTCACTATCTCATAGTCAGCGGAGTAACTGAGTTCAACTGCCCCATTTTTAGCCATACCCTCACAGCTCACGTCTTCCATATGGTCCATGGAGGATAATTCAACCAGATATACCGTGTAAAGTCCGAGTGCTGCACATTGAGTCAGCCCCCCTTCAATTGCCCTAATCATGGCATCTTCTATATATACTTCTTCGTCCTCGTAGTAACTAAATGCCTCGTGTTCGCCGTCATAAAAGTATGCCATTCTACTATCAGATACCTGCCATACAGGATTGCCCTCAATTAGGTCCTTTCCTTCTATTAAGCACTGCAAGCCCAGCTCAGTACATCCCCGATATAGCATTGACTCACTCCTTCCTATCTTTCTCAATATTTGTTAACCTGAGTGTAGATACGTAAACTGAGGCCGCCTTGAGACTACCGGATACTCCAGAGTATGCTTCAGTTACCCTATCAGCAACTACAGCGAATTCTGATTTAGCTGCAAGGGACATCTCCTTGGTCGGGGCGGACCCAATGAACTGGACCAGCCTCTTATATCTGTTTCTACTCTTTGTCATCTCTCTCAATAAGAAGTCAGGTAATTCATTAGGCCATAATAACCGGTACCCGACTCCTTGAATACTTATTAATGCCTTACCCTTCGCCAGTAGCTTCTTTCGAGTGGCGGAAATCGTGTAATAGAAATCACTGCTACCATAATCACTACCAATCAGATTCCCGATCTCCTGGTGACTTATGGTAGTACCGTAAGCTGCCTCATCGAATTTATTAACGAGCTCCACAAAGTGTGGGTTTGCTTTTAATATCATATAGAATCCCCTATCAGATTACTCGTTATCTTAGTCTCAACTTCAGTAAGTAGCTTAATGTCAAATTTACCGTAACGCTCACGGTACGTACCAATACCAGCCTTTTTCCCGGCAAAAGATAAGGCAGTCAAGAATTCCTCCCTTGTCATTAGGTCAGTATCTAAATCAATTGTGCACTTAAATGCCCACCTATCGAACCTGGGTCTAATACATAGGACTTTTGCTTTTTGGATGTTCACCATCCGGCAGTCCCTGTACTCATCAGTGTAAAGATCCTCTGCTTTAGTGTATTTCTTGAAAATTTCTAACGGTACTACTTCATCTACTACCCTTACAGCAATTGCTGCCTTACTACCGTCCCGGGATACTTTAGCACCTTCTCTTATACAGGCTTCAATCATCTCTGGTGGTATGTGTAGGCCTACGCCATCCTTCCAATACAGTCCTGCAAAAAACTGTATTTCGGCAATTGCCTCGTGGTCTGCGTCATCTTTCTTCCGCTTCCCGGATATTGCCTTTAATTTTTTAGTTAGAGGATTTAATGGATTAGCTAATTGGTTGTTGTGCATTAGCATAGTCTTCGTTCCCACAATTTCTAGCTCAAAAGTTCTCATATTAAATTCCTCCACAGTTTAGTTCCCTGAGCTAAAGCATCAAGGTGATTCGTATAAAATCATCACATCACACAACAAAACAAAACAACACTTCACACAACAAATCAACACCACACACAACACAACAAAACAAAACAATAAAATCTTCAAATTACTTCCTAAACATCAAGCAACCTGTTTCTTCGGCCCAATCACATAAGTGATTCAATGGGCATAAATTACAAGGCGTCACTATTCTATTGCACCCCTCAGTCTTACAAGGGCTCTTCTCCATCTTGGCCGGGTAATCATGTACGTCATTGCAGAAAGGACAATATTCTTCACTAACTACACCACCCTGCCCCATAATATTGCGGATGGCTGGTAAGGATCTGAATGGTAATTGATTTGAAGTAGTAGCTCCATACCGAGGAACTCATAGGATGCCTTTCTTATAACTTCTTCAGCTTCCTGAGTTTCAAATCCCTCACGTAATCCGTGGAGGTAAATATCTTCCTGCAAGATAACGAAGTGATGGGATTTTAAGTAATCAGCATCCATAAGGAGAGCACTTACAAAAGGCTTCTGTGTATCATCAACTTGCTGCTGAAGTAAATCATCAAGTATTAAACATGAGGTACATACATTCTCATCCCCGACTTCAATTGTTTGATTACTGTGGGCAATTACCCCACAATCACATTCGTGATATTCGTCACGATAAGCACAGTCGTACCGTAACTTGCCATTTAATACCTTATCAACTACATCCCCCTCCTCATTTGAGGAGACCATTACCATGATGTCGTTATAGGAGTTTCGGCCAACAAAGTGCTCGTCATAAATACCTGCTCTAATAAGTAAGTCTCGAGCTAGTCTCTCATCATCTATGAACCTCAGCTCGAAGTGAAGTGAGCCTTCTACTTGGTGAATTACCAGCTTGATTAGCTTCTCGGCAAAGTAAGCAACAACACTACTATGTAATAAGTCAATATCTATGAAGTCACCTTCCATTACTTTTTTCACACTAAATAGATTCTTATCACTACGTAGGAGGTCAAATATGGTTTTTCTAACCTCCTCTATAATCACCGATGGCTCGCCTTTAAACACAAAGTTACTATCTGTAATTCCTAGCCCTGAGTCCATAAATAATCCCCTCTCATTAATCTTATTCTCAATTACTACCTGCTATTGCCGACAACGTAAGTAATGCCTGAAGGGGATTCCTTTTCTGGTACTTCCTTCGATATTGATAGGGTGTAAGGTTTTCTAATACTCCCAGCCTCATAAGCTCACCTCTCTATGCCAACTCTTCAATTGCTTGCAGCAGGAATGATGCGGCGGATAGTGGGGTCTTGAAGCTCGGTAATGATTCACTTGCATCGTCAGGACCCATCCCTACCCTTATACATAACAGTCCGTCATCCTTCATGAAGAGGGTAAAGTTACCGATCTCACAGTACTGGTCTGTGGGATTCTCCATCACCCTAAGCATGACCGATTTTGGTAATGATCCGGTGTGTGTATTATGGGGTACTAAGTCGTAGAACTCAATCCCTAATTCAGATTCACCCTCAGCATCCTCACTCTTGAGTAAATTTATTACTGCATCCAGTAGTTCAGTACTTGCATTAGTATCTATCATTTAGAATACCGTCCCTCTCACTTCAGTAATTCCTAACTTCATAAGAATGAAGTAGTTCAGAAATTCAATATAACTGTGTAGACGTGTACCGTCTGCTATTTCAAACCCACAGTTTTCTTTCTGGTATGATACGAACTCCTTCACTACTAGATCCCTGTACTTAATGAACACAGCATACCTAGCCTTACTCCCTACCCGATGTTGTTGCCCACTCATGATACCGCGTCAATGCTTCCTTATGGAAAGTACAAACCGGAACTACTTGAGCCCCGGTCAGGTTAGATGTCTTTACTGCTGAAAGCGGCGGTGCTAATTCAATTGAATTAACGAAATAATGCATCCAATCACGCTCCCCTATCCTAATTTAATACCTTTCACCTCAGCCAATCTCTCAGTGAAAGCCCACAGCAGCTTATTAAACGAAACCGACTGGTCGATGCCATTTACGGAGCGGGTTGTAGTACGCTTAGGTCGGCGTGTATTGGATGAGAAGTCGTACCCTCTCAGCCCACCTTTAATTCCGTTTTCTTGGATTACATTCATTACCGTGTACATGTCATCGGCCTTATCCTCATACCGTCGCGGCTGTAAGAATTGCTGTGCTTTAATAGGGTGGTCTGATATGTTCTCATCTTGATGGATGTTGAACCGTGCCTTGTGAGCAAATTCAGCAAGTAACATTTTCTCTTGCGGCGTAAGGGTCGTTCCCTTAAACTCACCAATAGTGTTATACACTCTCTCATCATTATCTAGAACTCGGTAGGCACATTCAATTACATCATTAACTGCTGTCCCACTATGACGGACGCGGTAATCATCTTCAAGTTCAGCGGATATAAGCCCATTAGTACACACCATCCGGAAGACCCCAGTCATCATCTGATAGGATGAACTACCATCAGATGAATTCAGTAGTATAATTTCCCTAACATCGGGTTTAGCATTTCCCAGCTCATTATTCCTTCTGAACTTGATGAGGTGCTTTGCGAACTCAATCTTATCAAGCTTACGCGGTGCAGCTTGCATTGCTTCCACCGGTACGAATCCCTCATTCATTAGCCCGGCCACTACATTCAGTGTAGGTGTGGGAACGTAGCGTTTTGAGCGGCTGTGATGTGCTGTATCAGCGGAAATGGCCGGTATTGCTGCAATAATATCATCAAGATGTAAGCCGTTATGGTCTCTCAATGAATACTTTGCGTTTGATTTTACCCCTTTAATAAATCCAGTCATACTAATCAATCCTCTCGTCTTTTAAATTTTTAGTTAATATCTCATTCAATTCTCTCGTCCCAATAATGAGGCTTGCTGATGTCCGGCCCCACTTACTAGTGAATTTAATGTAAGTTACCTCTTCATTAATTTTTGCTTGCATATACGTATTACCAATACCAATTCTATCGGTTGGGAATACGTACATACTACAAATTTTCTGCAGTACTGGTGACGTGGGTATGAAGAACACTTCCCGTGAAAATTCCGGATAATAACTACCCGAAGTGACCATACTGAAGAAGGATACGCCGCCCTCAGTATATCCGTGACATCTATCTTTAAGTAGTTTTGTCTTTTCCACATCCACTGAAGCCCCACTGAAAAGGACTTCAATTTCTTTATCAGAGAGTTTTATTGAAGTTACTTCCCCTTTATAGCAGTTGAGCTCAGTCATGTACTTTACCTCACTTCTTTCGGGTTGGTTTAAATCGCCTATCTAAGTGGTCCCATTTAAAACACGGTGCGCGGCCTATTGTATATATCAATTCATCTAAGATGTAATTCAAATGGTAACTAGAGTCGAAGTGTTCATCATCTAACTCCGACTGATCCACATGTAAGGGGATAATTTCTGAAGCAGTAATAAGGAACGTAGTTAGTGTCCATCCACAATAATACCCTTCCTCAGAAAGATGATGAAAGGGTACTCTTAACGTCGTGTGTCCTCTAAATGCTTCTTTCGTACTCATGAACTTAAAAGGACCGGAAGCCTCTTGTACCCTGACACTTAACTTTACTTCCGAGTGTTGTATTACGATATCGGCATCGAACCCGGACCCTGATGGAAGGAATTCCTTAACTTCTTCCTCATATCCTTTTGATCCGTAATGCGCTAAGAACTCCTGGAAGTTCATAAGTTAATCACCCGCTGCTTTTTGACATCATACAGATCACCTGATACATAAATCTCGTAATCGATCCCGATTACATTTATTAACTGTTCCATGGTCGTTATCTCCCCTCTATGTTTCCGTACCCAGTCCAGTTCTTCTCTCGCTGCAATAAGGGCGGCTTCAAAATTGGAGTCTGCCTGTACAATCATTAAGTTAGCATCATAAGGGTGAGAGTCAACTCCGTTAATAAGTACCACCCATTTCTTATTTTCGATAGTAGGGTTACTCATTACTTGTCACCCCTTTCCAACTTAAATCCGTCTAGGAAATTAATGTACGATGTTTGTGAGTTATCACATCCCTTAACACCGCAAATTCCTGAACCGTGATTCTCGATATAGTGTATAATTTTACTATCTTTCTGATAGAGTGAATTAAGCTGTGCCTCGCACTCTATACAAATTTGGGACCACGGTACATCAATACTATTATCAAATGAAGGATGAATGAAATCATCGAACACCATACCTGCATAGTGCAGATCTTTCTGAACATTTTCATCTATTTCGGAGAAATGAGTCATTTTGTACCTCCCTTAATCGATAAATCACAGTAATGTTCTATGATTTTTAATAGATGAGACATACCACTACCTTCGATCCCAGGTACGGGGTGGTCACAGTCAATTACTATATTAGTACTCAGTGTTTCGGTAAACTCTAAGTTGAAAATTATCTCAAAAATTTGTGAAGGTAACTCGTGACCTACAATCCTAATGAGTAACTTCTCATCCAGCTGATTTACATTAAATCTAGTGCTTGAGTAAGGCATTATACGGTAGATGTCGATGTGACATTTCTTAGCCTCTGCTGCTTGTTGGGCGTACATCATAAAATCATCTGCTAAGGTTACCATCTTAATCACTCCCTTAAGTTTCAGCATTTTTAGATCTCCGGGATAACTGACCCATTCGCCTCGATGTCATTGAATCCTTTAGTAACCCTCTGTTCGATTTAGAACATAAATTCCTATCATTCCTCCAAGGACTACCCTTAAAAGGAGTATCCTCGATTACGGAACCCTCCACCTTTAAGGCGACCTCACCAATCTGTCGGAGTAATGAGTCCGACCGACTCTGTAACTGGGAGGCTGATAGATTAAGCCTCATCTCTTGATATTTTACTACATCGAAGGATGAGAACTTCTCCCCATCAAATACCCCGTGCTTTATCAACCTCATTAAGAATCTCTCATTATTTATAAGAGTCGATGAGGATATACCCCGCATCTTCCAGTAATTCATTACTTCGTTTACCACGTCTCGCCCTCCCTAAGTTGTTGCGATGTTGAAAATCTCATTTGAAAGTTTCTCGAATAATTGATCCAACTTTTCGAAGCCCTCCTCGGTAGTCGGGGTATTTAATATATACTTTCCCCCAACATGTTGGAGGAATTTCATCTGTACCATACATCCCCTTATCCATGCCATACTAATGACTCCCTGAGGGTGGTCGAGAGTCTCAATCCGTATGGAGTAATTCTCCATATAACCACTGCCCCGTTTTTCGAACTCCGCCATTAAGGCGTAAGTTAACCCGCCGAATACTACGTCTTTACTTAACATTGACCGTACCCCTCTCGTTAAGTTCCTTTATTCTACTTCCGTTCATCTAAAACAAGGTCATACTTTCTCTTTATACTCTGCCAGGTTTACTGGCACGTCCCACATATTTTGTGCCGATTCAATTGCCTCTGTCTCGCCGTCTGCGTAAATAAATCCGCAGCAATCTAACTCCTCCCACTCAAAAGAGTGGCAGCAAGCACAGGTTTCTTTCTTCACTTCTAAGGTCACCACGAACACTAACCCCTGTACGTGCTGTGTTAACATTTTCAACTCATTCTTGATCCTTAGTGAAGGTTCAAGTGGATCTAGGTAGTACATGTTCGGGTCGGGGTCGTACGGGTTGTTCCACCCAAAAGCGGAGAACACGCAACCTACATGAGACGAGTCATAATCACAAACTTTAGCCGATGAGTATGATGTCTCTCCGTGTGAGTAGATGAAAAATTCCTCACGAACTCCGAGGTCGGCAATGATAATGTCCAGCTCTTTTATTAAATTCACCACGATGTCAGGAAATTCCTGTATACACCCATCGTAATAATCATCTGTCTCGAACTCATCAGTCATCCATTTCTGGATGGTGTCTTTAAGGTCAGGCCAGAAGTCCTCTACAATCATGAGTCGAGCACATAGCCCGTCATCCATATGCACTGACAGTTCATTCTGAATCATAGCTGAGGTGTATACCAACCTCGAGTGCTTCAATCTACCTCCACAATAGAAGAAGATATTCTCGTGAGTTAGCTCCTCCATTAACCCTAATTCGTCTTGATTTACTGTAATTCTTTTATTTTCTGATTCGTGATATATTACCAAGTATTAAATCATCCTCTCATTTTCTCTATGTTCTTGTACGGTAAATACTTCTTCACCGTCACTATTCTCCATATCTCTGAGTATATTCGTATGATCTTTGCCCGTCCACTCTGCAATCTGTAAACTTGTTACCTTAATTTGCTTAATTATTTCACTCATAATTAATTCCTCTTTCCTGGAATAAGACGTCTTCCATATAAGTTATTCCTCCTTATTAGTATTTAACAAAACCGTATACATTGATTAAGTGTATAAGAATGTATACGGTTTCGTTTTCCTTTATTAGGAACGTACTAGTGATAAAACCGTATACATTTCTCTGTAAAATGTATACGGTTTATTTACTCAACTTCCTCTCAAATTAATTTCGGGGCGGCTGTACTAGTACTTGCTGTAGCAGTATA
>Ga0222674_1000480_pt1 | contig 14125 bp, 16 predicted proteins | sample AntAcemetagen866_FD_179804 | JGI IMG/M metagenome (GOLD analysis project Ga0222674, IMG submission 179804) | Saline water microbial communities from Ace Lake, Antarctica - #866 | ecosystem: Environmental > Aquatic > Non-marine Saline and Alkaline > Saline | place: Antarctica: Ace Lake...
GGAAAGCTGACAAGAAAGATTGGACTTCCAAAGAACGAGGCATGGTGGGGCCTCAAAAATCTGACCTTCAACTTCCTTCGATATCTTCAGCGCACGACCCAAGTGGTGGCAGCGGCCTAAGTCGCACATGGACGAACCCTGATTGCAGGGTAACTTGTCAGTATTTTTTGTCGTCTTCTGATTTTCCGCCGCCCTCTGGCGGCTTTTTCATGCTCTCAGAGCTGAGGCAGATTGCTCATTATTCGAGGTGCCCAATAGCCATTTAGTTCTACGCCTAAGAATTGGCAACAAGTCTGTATAAGCAGCGGACTGGGAAAACCTCCGAGAGTCATGCCATAGATTGACGTATCCTTGTTGAATCCATGGCTCCAACACCTGCATGAAGTCATCTTCACTGTTGTTGTTGATCAGGTTAATGCACTCTGCGCCTTGCCACTTGTAATGACGGATCCATTCGTCAAGAATCCGAGCCTCATTCTTGAAGATCGCCAGCACCTCAAATGTGTGATCAGTGTGGCGTAAATCCCACACCCAGGTCATCAGGCGCTCTCGCACAGGCCGCGTCACATTCTTGAGGTGCGTCAGCAAGCCTGTTTTAGGCATAGGGAAAGAGATGGATGCCTGAAGGGAGTGATTTCTCAACGAATACCAATTATGCTTATGAAGCTTAGTGGTTTTATGGCATTAGACTGGGGAAGACGTGGATCCCTTTGGTACGCCGGTAACAGCATGATGCTTCGTGGTCTCAACGCTGTTGCCTTTCGCCTCTCCAAGAGCCGGGCAGGGCGATGGTGGCTCAGCCTTAGGCTCCAGAGGAGCATAACGCAGTGCCTAAGGGCAGTACAACCGAGATTGGCAAAAGACAACCTGCTGATCACCACCTTCTTCAATCAGAACATCCCGCCGGAGATTCCGGAACGGCAGCATGAGGTGATGGCCTCGCTGCTGGCAGAATGTAGCGATGTGCTCTGGGTTCCCTACAACACCAGCCTGAACGTAAACCATGAGCAGTTCCTCGATGCCATGCTCAAAGAAGCCTTCAGGCTCGTCGAACACGTGCTCATCCTTGATGTGGATGCCATCCCCCTGAGCCGAAAAGCGATTGATCACGTGTGGAACAAGTCACGGGCAGGGGAGTTAGTAGGTGCCGAGCAATGCGCTTCCCATCTCGGAGCCACGCATAACTATATTTCCCCAGCCATCGCCTGCCTTTCAAAAGAGGTGTATGCGCAGCTTGGCGCTCCATCAGCGGCGGCGGATACGGACAACGACGTGTTCGAGCGCTTCACTCGCATCGCAGATGAACGCGGTGTGAAGCTGAGGCCCCTGCGCGTCAGTCGCTACATGGCAGAGCCGTCCTGGCCGCTGGCCGACGGGCGGCGGTTCGGGATCGGCACCTACTACGCAGCTGATGGGAAAGACCTGTTTTTCCATAACTTCTGCAGCCGCAAGTCACGAGGAGAATCCTTGCAACACTTTCATCGGGCCTGCAGTGCAGCAATCAGGTGATCCTGTGTCGCTCGCGAGGCATGAGCCCTACCGCTATCCAGGGCCCGTTGTACGCAGTCTGCACGGAGAGTGGGATGGAGAACCAAAGACTCCAGACCGTCCGCCAGCGCCTCAGCATCGCCAGCCGGGAAGAGGATACCGCTGCCCGAGGGCGCAACCAGCTCAACGCCGGCACCGACCCAGTCGGAGGCCACGACAGGGAGCCCACAGGCCAGCGCCTCGTTAACCGAAACTCCCCACGGCTCATTCCTGGCAGGATGCACAAACACATCCGCGATGCCAAACCAGAAAGGCAGCGAACTGTAAGCGGCATAGCCGGGACAGAAGACTCGATCGGCCAGCAGTAAAAGGTGCTGGGTTACCTCCGATCGGAGGGGCCCGTCACCCACCAGAATCATCCGAGTGAGTCTGCACCGTGAAGCCAGAAGCCGAAATCCTTCGATTAGAGTGAAGGGATCCTCACGGGTAGACCACTTGAGGATGCCAAGAACAACGAAAGAGTCTGGCGGCCATCCGCGTTCTGCCAGGAAGGCAGCGCGTTTCGTCCGGGCCTCTTTCGCCCGCTGCTCAAACCACACCGCATCCACCGCATAAGGGAAGGGAAACGTGGGCCGGGTTGTGCCGGAAAGGGTGCGCAGATAGGCCTCAGCCTGCCGTCCCACGGGATGCCAGCTGTCATATTGGCGCTGAATCCAACCCACCACCCGTCTTCGCAGGGCACCGCGCCAGCCGCTGAAACGGGTGTGCTGCAGGGTGTTGTCGGAGCGTAAGCCCAGCCGCTGGCCGCGCAGTTTCAACACCAGGGTGAGGATCAGATGAGACCGGGGGAAATAGCCAGACACAATCACCAGCTGGGGGCGCTGGAGGCGTATTCGACGTGCCATCCATAAGGCCGCCTGAAGGCCAGGGCCAGGTGCCCAGTCCGCTCGGTAACTGCCAGGGCAGATGTGGTCCCAGCTCGGCGGCCTGCCGATCTCCGGATCGTCGAGAGCGGTGCCCCGAGGTGCCGGTTCCGAGTAGAGCACCGTGAGATCAATCAAACTGGAGCGCTCGATCGCCGCATACAGCGGTGCATCAAACTGGGTTTCCCGGTTCTGAATGATCACCAGGCTGGGCCTGGCAGCCTTGGTGGGGAATGAGTCATCCACCAATCGATGGTGGGCTAATCGAAAAATACCTGGATTCATGGGTGGGCTCCGTTTGAGGTTGCTTGTTGTCAGAAGCCCTAGCAATTAACATTAAAATGACTTGACCTTCTCCACTGGTGATAATGATCTATCGAATCCGCGAGAATACCCGCTCTTGGCGCGAAAAGATAAGCACGTTACTATGGTCTGCAAGACCGAAGCACAGCTTTCTTGAAGTTCTCGCCATATTCAAAAACGAGGCTCATATTCTAAACGAGTGGGTTTACCACTATCTAAGTCAAGGAGCAGATCGTGTCAATCTTATTGACAACGGAAGCGAAGACAATTTCCTGGAAATCCTGCAGCCATACCTTCTAGACGGACGAGTGCGGCTTTGGAGCGATCCGAGAAAATACATCCTATTCAAAGCCTACAACGAAAGACTGGCCCTTCTAAGGAAAGAATCTGCATGGCTTATAGTATGCGACTTAGATGAGTTTATTTACGCAAGGAGGCCCTTTTCAAGTATTCGTGACTACCTACATTCACTTCCTTTTCGAGTAAGCTGCGTACAGCTTCCATGGAAGAACTTTGGGTCGGCAGGGCGCAAGACCCAGCCCCAAGACGTCAGATGCAAATTTATTTATCGGGTTAACTATGCACTGAGACGACCCAGTCGAGGCATGGAAGGAGACAGAATATGCTGCAAATATATTGCACGCCTCTCTCGAGTGCGGAATCTTTGCCTACATAGGGCAGACCTTTTCTGGGGCAGTAATTTACTCCCGAACGGGCAGTGCGTAGATTCCAATGATTTCCAAGATATCAGCGAGAAAATATTAAAAAGCTCAAGCCTTCATCTCAATCACTATTTTCTTCAATCAGAAGAGTACTTCTTCAAAGTCAAAGCATCCAGGGGAGATGCAGTATCACCAACGGGAGACGATCTTCGAACTAGTGAATTTTTTTCAAGGTTTGACTTTAATGACATCAAGGACGACGAACTCTCACGCATTGCGCTAGCCCAGGAGAACATCGAGACGCCTCTTATCCAGTAACGCTGCTGTTGCGCGGCTGGGGGCATGCAAGAGCGAGCATAGCGTGAAAAGGTAGCTGATTGGGGAAAACCATGAGGTACATCCTACTGCCTAGTGCTATAAACTCAAGAGCTGCCGAAGACGCGCATGGAACGTGGAAAGGCTGTGGTCAGCTAAATATGCATCCCATCCTGCTGAAATATTGTCAAATGCAGGCAGGTTAGAGATACTATCAGCGATTTCCTGCACAGACGTTTCATCAACAGCGACTCCTGTCTTATAGCGAACGGCTCTCTCTTGCATTAAAAAGCCCTTGCCAACCAGGACTGGAACTTGCTGAAATGCGGCTACTGTCATGATATTACTACTATGGGGAAAGCCAGAATAGGCAGCATAAAAAGCATTAGCAACGGAAGCAACTCCATGAAAGTCCACCTCCGAAAGAAGATAAGGATGAAAGAATATGTTCTCACTCCCACCAACAAGCATGTCAATACGATCTAGTTCACATGGGTGATATTGGCCTCGCACAAGGCTTCCGCATATAGCAAAATAGAATTTTTGTCTGGGGAGCAATTGGGCGGCTTGTAACAAGTTCAGAAGATTTTTTCTACGCTGAAGAATCCCTAGAAGCACAACAATGAATCGACCATTGGATTGTTGCACAATTGTGCTGCTCATACCACTTGCCCCAGCGCAGCAGGCAACTGGCAGATAGTGAACATCTGGAATGTGCACAACTGGCCTGCGAAAGTCTTTAGCAACAGAAGACAACAGGATCTCATCAAATATTCCCACGCCTTTGCAACTTCGAGCTTTAAAGACAATGTCGTAAAGGGGCTGCTGTTTTGTGGGGTCTAAACGTTGAGATCGGAAGCGATACGGATGAAAATACAGGGCAGTCCACTTCCACGGAAAAGCGAGGTCGAGAAAGAGTTTTACGCATCTCCTGAGAACAGATGGAGTGTTTTCAAGCGTGAAGCTGTCACCGTATAGCAGAAGAATTCTTGTGGGTCTTACTTTATATCTTATTACGCCCCATGTAAGGGAGAGCCACCGATTAACCCTTCCATAGCGTACATTCCTCATTCCCCGCCTATGCTTTGTCTCAAAGTAGATTGTCTTGAGCTTTCCAATCGACTGAGAATACCCCCTCGATTCAGCCCGCCGAGAAACACTCGATGGGTCCGAACAGAAGCAAGTGACATTATGGCCGAGACTAATCAGGTAATCAATCACTAGTCCCATGAACATCTGATGATGACCATCATCCAACAAGTCGACCAAGAGAATAGTTTTTTGGGCCCTATGTTGATGCATGTTTCGCGTTGAACTAGAAGCAGTATCTTTCGTTTTTGGGGTCGAATGCGTGGATGCTAACAACATTATTCGAATGGACAGCCAGCCTAGAATCTTTTGGATTGTGAAAACCGGGAGTGAGCTATCGTCCTGCCATTTCTTCTGGTCACGTAATGAGCTAGCAAGAGGGTGAATACTCTGAAGGGGAAAGATTAGGACAATTTCTATACAAGTTGGACAAGATGTGGGCGTCAACTTCTGCCAATTGCCATGCTGAGTTTACAGCAGTTAGATGAAAAATACTTTTATTCGCCAATGCTGCACAGAAGGCAAGCAGTAAAAGCATTGCTGGCGAAGCGTGAGCAGTCTTTCTCAGCATCTTTGATAAATATTTAATCGATAGGTACGGTAGAGAATCCCGAAAACTTTCTATTGCCTGGCCAAAAAGCAATGATTCAGGCACTTCAGAACTCCTCCAATGCTATTCGTTGCCCGGGGTATTTGGGTTTTATTGTTGGTAATCGCGGCTCCCTTCGTTCCACATGGGGTAAACCGCTGCACGGCCAGATCTGCAACTGTTAACAGATATTGGGGGAGGAGGCGAAGCCGTAGCACTGCCTGGAAGTGAATGCCCGCCAGCGCTGGAGGCTCACAAGCATCTATCGTGCCTAATCACGTAGTTGCGAGAAAAACGAGAGGCCCAGGAGCTATCAACAACCTGCCAGGCACAACGTTGATCGGGTCAGAGCAGAACGGGCATCACCAGCAGGCCATTGTGTCTGCTGGTTTTGAGCCCTGTTGGTGTGCTCGCGAGCACACGGCCATCGGCACCAAGCTCAAGGTGAGGTTGCGGGTTCTAGGCGCATAACAACTCTTAGGCAAAGCCTTCTCCGAAGGAGTACTGCTCAGGTGTGAGACGCAGGCATCAGGCAGTTTAGATAATTGTAATGGCGCCAGGGCATCGAAGGGAGAGGGTTGCGACCTTGGCTATTGGGGAAGCTTATGACTGCATCGCCTGCCGGTACACCTCCGCATAAAGCCCAGCAATACGGGCCGGATCCCACAGCCGCTCAGCGCGCTGACGGGCGGCAGTGCCTAGCTGGCGGCAGCGCTGGGGATCCTCCAGCACCCAGCCGATCGCTTCGGCAAGAGAAGCGGGATCGAAAGGGTCAGCCAGGGCACCGGTGACGCGGTCGTCGACGATGTCCATCAACCCACCTGTGCGGAAGGCCACCACGGGGGTGCCGCAGGCGTGGGCTTCCAGGCCGGTGTTGGGCAGGTTGTCCTGACGCGAAGGAATCACGAATGCATCGGCGGCGGCGTAGAGCAAGCGCAGGCGCAGGTCGTCGCCGATACGGCCGGTGTAGTGGATGGGGAAGCCCAGATCGGGTGGATGATCAGGAGGGGCTTGGCCGTACACCACCAGCTCCAGTTGGGCCAGTGGGCTGCCGGCCACCCGCGTGCGCAGGATCCGCAGAGCTTCGAGCAGGAGATCAGCACCCTTGCGGGGATCACGGGTACCGCCATCAGCCCCGAAGAGAATGAGCGGCGGATCCTGTGGCAGGCCCAGTAACTCACGGGCCTGCCTGGCAGGCCAGGGTGACCACACCCCCAGATCGAGGGGATAGGGGATCACCGTGATCGGCCAGTCGCCCATCAGGGCGCTTCGTCGAACGCAGCCGGCGAGCCAGGCGCTGGGACACACGATGTGCATCGGCTGTCGCCAGGCACGGCGCTTGCGCTGCCAGGTGCGACGGTTCAGGTCGGGACCGCGCTCATGGCTCGGGCGGCCCGCCGGCGTGTAGCCGTCCTCGTAGCGCCCATCGCTGCTCTCACCCTCTCCTGGGCGGGGCGGGCTGGTGAAGTGCTCGGCGCCGCAGAAGGCCCACTGGTCATGCAGGGTCCAAACCAAGGGCTGGGGGAGGCGGCCGACTTCTTCAATCGAGAGGGTGGCATCGCCGAGCCAGTGCAAATGCAGCAGATCAGCCTGGCCTCGCTGGCGCCGAGACTGCAATTCGGCGCCGAGGCCGGTGTCAGGCTTGGCGATCGAGTGGAGCACCGGGTTGGCCGTGTAAAAACCTCGGCGAGCCCAGTAGCGAGAGCCGCGACGTAACCAATGTCTGAACCGTGGCTGAAGGCGCCTCAGCGCCCTATTGCGAGAAACAGATGGGGATCCGCCGATCACCGAAGGATCACCGCTGAGCTTGGTGATCACCCGCATCTGCGACTGCACCCCGTGGTCATGGCCATGGGCCACCAGCGAACGATGAATGCGGTAGGCGGCGCGGGCGGCGCCACCGGCGAGGTCGGAGGCGTTGATGTGGAGAGAATTCAACGGGCGGACCTTACGACTGCCATCAGTTTCCGGGGGTAGTGCAGAGGGTCGGTGGTCAGCAAGCGGGCACGATGGCCCCAGGGGCTGATGTGCCGAGATCGCCACTGGCGCCACTGAAACAAACGCTGGGAGCGGTGCTCCAGTGCACGAAGGCGGGACCAGTTCGGCTCGAGAACCTGGCTACGCCGGTAGATCGTGGCATGACTTCCGTGGCTCGGTCCGACCACTTCAAGCCCAAGCTCTCGACAAAATGAATTAAAGTTGTAGCGGAGGTGGAAGGTGCAGGGCAGGTGACATTGGATCACCTGGAAAAAACAGTTCGCGATGAAAAGATGTCCGCCGGGACGTACCGCATTAATCATTTCTGCCAGCAGTGCGAGCGGATCAGGAACGTGTTCAAGCACGTCTGTACTGACCAAAGCGTCGTAGTGAGCTTCCCTTAGCTGGGGCACAAAGTGAATATTCGTATAGGCGTTGCAGCTTGCGATTCCATGGCGCGGGGGGTAGGGCTCACAGACGTGGACTTCGCCCTCTGGCAAGGCCTCCGCCAGTAGCCGCGCGAGGGTGCCGAATCCGCCGCCGAAGTCCACAACGCGATCCGGATGCAAGCCCGCTACAGAAGCCGTGATGGCATGGCGATGACCCATCGAAACGTCATGCTGCTCAACAAACATTCCGTTAAGCAACCACACCGGGTGGCTGTAGAAGCGGGCATAACGCTCTAGATCCGGATGGCGATTGTCGCAACCACACTCCTTCCAGGCCTGATCCATCAAGTGCCACATCTGCTCAAGGGTTAGATCGATCCCAACATGATCGATCAGGTCTTCCAGGCTTTTGTGTTCAGATGCAGTGAGGCTGTAACAGGTGAGATCAGTCACGATGCTCGGCCCAGCAGCTTGCGGTCCTGATGGCGAATTCGGGCTTTGATCCGTGTTAGCAGCTGATGGTTGCGTCGTCGAGCAGCGCCGCCGAAATGATGATCAAAAGTATAGTGATCAGCAGCGGCATCACGGAGAAGGAATTGCGGGTGGACTAAGGGCATTAACCCCTGATCCAATGCTGTGGGCTCACGATATCCAGTGGTATGGGTAGCATCCAAACCAAATCCCACATTGCTCACGAGGTTGTGATTGGGCAGGGCCGTGAGGCCGCCGCTGGCCAGGCAGGTGAAGGTCCATTGGTAATCCCAAGTATCGGGTTGACCGGCGGAAACGAGCTGTTGCCAGATCCCACTCCAATACTCGCGCTCAAGCGGATCATAAAAAATGGACTCAAGCAATCCAGAATCTCGAAGAGTTGGCCACTGAATGAGTTCTGCGTCGTAGTTGATCCAGCAACGACGCCAGCCAGCCCAGCCCCAGCAGTGATTATAATGGCTTAGATAGTAACTGCCATCACTACGCCACTGCCCATCCTGAAAGTTGCTACCACTGATACACCACACTCGCGTGTCCTGTCGATAGCGCTCCAATAGTTCAGTGCAGTAAGGGAAAACGTCGGGGTGAGGGACACAGTCGTCCTCCAAGATGATGCCCTCCTCCACCTGCTCGAAAAACCAGGTTATGGCGCGGCTGACGCCAAGACGACAGCCCTGGTTCTCATCGGAGTAGTGGCGCCTAATCTGGCATGGCCAGTTGATCTCTTTGTCAATCAACGCCCGGGTTGCCAATACCTTCTTGGCTTGGCCAAATCGCGCAGGTTAGGACCGTCGCAAGCAACAAAAAGGTGGGAAGGAGCCATTGGTCTAATGGCGTTAATCACCTGGAGCAGGGTGTGTGGACGGCGCCAAGCGATCAGGAGGAGTGGTGTCGAAACCACAGGCAAAGTTTCCATTATTCAGACTTCGCCTTGAAGATTAGGGTATTGACGCATTTGGCATACATCACATAGCTATTTTGCTCAAGAAGAGAACTGATCTTGAGAGGCAGTGCATCACGGATGTCACGGGCTTCTAGGGCCTCCACCGGCACAAAGAATGGCCTGAACCGAACCCAGTCGTTCGATTCAATCACCTGCTGATCAAGACCCTCAACATCAATTGACAAGAAGACGATAACCTGCCCTGGCTGAAGATGCTCATCAAGAACATCCCTCAGAGGGTACATGGGAATCTGATTTTTTGAGGCCAAAGGATAATTCCTTGATTCGGTTGCTGAAGGATCAAAGATATTGAATATAGGTTCCGAAAACTGGTAATTGGTGAGCGCGCCCTTCTCTATGCTTGTACCTATCTGGAGGTTTGTGTCTTGAGGCCGAATCGAATTGAAGCGATCTTTGGCTCTTGGGAGCGGATCAATATTGATCTCACGCTAGCCCCGCAAATAGAATCTATATGTATTGGAAAAGCGCTGTGGATGATGCGCTCCAATATCTACATAGAAGCCGATTGTCTGACGCTCAAATATTCGCCATAGGATGGCATCTTCTCCTTCTTGAGAAAAAGATAGAGAGTGGAAAGCGCAAAGCGCCTTGTGATAAACACAGGCCCTGCCCCCGATAACGAGGGAAGCATCCTTAAGTCGTCGCTCTGCCGAACGAAACCTAGCCAGAGTCATCATCAAAGAACTTCTGCGGAGGGCAAAAAGATCCATTCGGAACCTCATGCTAGTGATAAACTAGGTCTAGATAGTTCTGAATTTTTATTCCGCAGGACCTCTCGGTTCCCCTCTAATATCAGGATCTCATTGGCGGAAACAGCCATCTGCCCCTCCACGCGCGCCTGGGCAATCAGCAGACGATCGAAGACAGAATCTTCCGGGTAGAGGTAGCGATCCTTGTACACTCGTGGCAGCTGAGCGGTCTCGATATCATGTGCCCCGACGCCGGTCGGATATCGAAGCTCCAGGTGCTTGATAGCCGTTCCCAGATTCTTGCTCACGGCAAAATATAGGGCGCTGCGGCCATCAGAGCATGATCTGGGCACGAATGAATATCGGGTGCAGGACCACAGCGCAGGCATGGCCTACCTCCTCACTACCACCTCAGCCCCACTCGCCTGCTGCTTCCACAGCCCTGCATGCACCCCGCCCCGCCCCAGCAGCTCGGCGTGGCTGCCCTGCTCCACGATCCGGCCCCGTTCCAGCACCAGGATGGTGTCGGCGTTCACGATCGTGCTCAGCCGGTGGGCAATCACCAGCACCGTCCGCTGTCGCTCGAATTGCTCGATCGCCTGCTGAACCAGCCGCTCGCTTTGGCTGTCGAGGGCGCTGGTGGCCTCATCGAGGATCAGCAGCTCCGGGTTGCTCAGGATCGCCCGGGCCAAGCTGATGCGCTGGCGTTGACCGCCGCTGAGGCGGTAGCCCCGCTCGCCCACCAAGGTGTCGTAGCCCTCCGGCAAGGCCTCGATGAACCCCGCCGCCTGCGCCTGGACCGCGGCAGCCTGCACATCGGCCCGCGTCGCCCAGCTGCAGCCAAAGGCGATGTTCTCCGCCAAAGCGGCGTTGAACAGAAACGTGTCCTGGCTCACCACCCCTAGCCGCTGCTGCCAGCTGGCTAGATGCAACCGGGCCAAATCCAGGCCATCGATCTCGATCCGCCCGCCACTGGGGGCATAAAGCCCAACCAGCAGATCAGCGATCGAACTCTTGCCCGCGCCGCTCGCTCCCACCAGCGCCAGCGTCTGGCCCTTCGGCAGCCTGAAGCTCACCTGATCGAGCACCGGCGGCAGCTCCGGCGCGTAGCGCAGGCTCACCCCCTCAAAGCGAATCTCGCGCTCCAGGCCCTCGAATGGCACGCCCCCCTGGCGCCGGAGCTCCTTTCCGGTGGGGCTGAGGATTTCGTTCAGCCGCTCATACGCCCCGGTGTTGTTGCCCAGGGTGGTGAACACCCCGGCGATGATCCCCAGCCGCATGTTCAGCCGCTGCAAGGCCACCACAAAGGTGGCCAGGCTCGGCAGCACCCCGGTGACCCTCCCCTGGAAGGCCAGCAGGCTCAGCGCCGCGATCACCGCGATCGCCAGAATCGGCAAGAAGCGGCTGAAGGGCCCGATCACGGCCCCAAGCTGGCTCTGGCGCCGCTGCTCCACCTCCAGCTGTTGCATCTCGGCCCGCACCGTGCGATCGGCGGCCTCCAGCTGTCCCATGCTGTGCAACAGCCGCAGGCCCTGGATGTCTTCCGTGATGCGGCTGCCCAGGCGCACCTGGCTGGCCATCAGTTGCCGTGAAGCATCGCGGATGCGTGGCAGCAGCTGCTGCTGCATCAGCGTGATCAGCAGCGCCATGCCGGCCGCCCCCAGCAGTAGCCAGGGGGAAAGGGCAATCAATACGGCCAGATAGGTGAACAGCAGCAGCCCGTTCAGCAGCAGCTGAGAAAGACTATTGATGTATCTGTTGATCGCATCTGGCCCATCGGTGGCCTGGTTGAGCAGGTCGCCCACCCGGTAGCGGCTGGCGCAGGCGAAGGTCAGCGCCAGGATCCGCTGGTGGATCAGGGTTTTTACCGTGACAACGCAGCGGGCGGCGAAGTAGCCCACGCTCAGCTGGTTGAGGTAGCCCGCCAGGCTCATCAGGGCCTGCAGCAGCACCGCCAGGCCCAGCAGGCCAATAAACAGCGGCGTGCGCGGAGCTTGCACGATTACCTCGCGCAGGCCACCCAGTACCCCGATGCTGGGGTAGCGGCTCAGATCCAGCCCTGCCGAACCACCGGGGGCTGACAGCAGCTCCAGTGCCAGGAAGATCACGCCCAAGGTGGCTCCTTCGCTGAAGGCTTCCACCAGGCTCGCGCCAAAGTTCAGCGCCAGCAGCTTCCATTGTTGCCGCGCCGTTGTGCGCAGCAACTGTGCCGCCGGCTGCTGGCTGAGGAACGGCGTGAGCAACGGCCCGGCGAAGCGGCGTGCCAGACGGCGCAGCAGGGAGGACGGGCTGGAATGGCGGATCAAAATCGGGCTTAATTTCGAACGTTGGGCGGATTCAGGATGCTCAATCGGCGAAGGGATTGATCAGCCCGATGGGGGTGTCGCTGAAGTGGCCTGTGTTGCGGCTGTCCGCTTGGCAACCACACGTCTTGGCTGGGCCGGTCATCCAACCAGCACACCACAGCAGGATCCGGCTGGCTCTGCATCACAGCCGAGATCACATTGGTGTCGAGCAAGATCACGAGCTCCATGCCGCCGGTGCAGCCTCCTGGCCCCGCCATTCGCCGATGGGCTCATCCAGCTCCGCACCGCTGAATAGGGCCGCAATCTGTGAGCCGAGCCCTGCTTCTTCCATGCTGCGGCCATGGCGTTGGGCCCGTCGACGTAGCGCCTCTTTCACCGACTCATTCAGATTACGAACCAGCAACTGCGCCACCCAGCCATCCCAGATCAATTCGATATCACGCTGTTAGTGGTGCGGGCCTGCGGCTGAGAGTTTTTTCTGGGTTGCAGAGCCGAAGCGGTAGGTCCAGCAGAGCTCTGCTCAGGGCAGCACCTGAGCCGCGAGGCTCTGTAACCGCCGATCAGCCGTCAGCAAGGTGGCCGCCTCCCGCCGGGCTAGCGCCAGGTAGAGGCAGTCGTAGACCGGGTGATTCAGATGGCAAGCCATAGCCAGGGCTTCCACCTGCAAATGGCGGTCCGGCTCAATCTGATCGACCAGATCGCGTGCATCAGCGGATGCCATCAGCGTTCTCGATCGGCGCGGATTTGGGCCTCCGGCAGTTCTAACCACTGCAGGGGTGATGGCTGGCGCCAACGCTGTGCGATCCGCTCCAGGGCCTGCTGACGCCGCTGACGCGGGTCGCCACCGCTGAGCACTTCAAGGTCGGCGAGGGCCTGCTGGCTGAGGCTGCGCTTGTGTTCACGTGCCCGACGCTGCAGCAGACGATGCAAGGACTCCGGTAGGTCTCGGATCTGCAGAGATGCCATCAAGCCTGGGACAGCGCAGGTCACGCCGTCAGTCGATCCATTGGCAGGGAAGGCTCAGGGCATCCGCTGCCAGGGCCAGATGCAGAGCATCGCCGCTGCGTAGCGCGACAGCTTTGAACTCCTGAAGCAAATGCCGAGCCTGAAGGAAATCGCCGCCTCGGGGCTCGATCAGGCTCAGCCGTTGCTGGCGAAATAGCTCTAACTCAAGCAGCACCCAGTGACTGACCCAAAGCGGTTGATCGCCCTGAAGCAGGAGCCACGTCTCAGCAGCGCCATAGCCGCTATCGCCGAGGAACAGCGACAACAACAAACAGCTATCCACATAGGTCGGTGTCATCTCTCATCCCTCCTCCCGCAGCTCATCCACCAGATCCACCGCATTGAGAGCTAAGCGGGGCTGGTCCGCATGGAAATGCCTGATTCGCTCAGGCCAGGAGATGGTGGCTTCCTGGTAAGACCGCTGCGCTTCGGGCACAAGCCGGGCCACAACCTGACCCCGTCGGGTGATCACCACCTCATCACCCGCTTCCACTGCATCCAGCAGCGCTGAAAGCTGAGCCTTGGCCTCCGCCAAGCCCACTGTTCTCATGATCAACAGGTCAGTTGGTCATCATTAGCCTACGGGCGGGTTGGTCTGGGATTCCCTTCAACCTGCCCAGATCTCTTCAAGATCCAGGTGCAGGCCTGGAAACTCAGGCCCTGCTTCGAGATGCGTGGCCTGCTCCAGGCGCTGGGGCTCGCCGCTGGCAGGCCAGATTTCGACGGCCCGTTCGTCGGGCAGCAACAACCAGCCAAGGCGAGCGCCGTTGGCTCGATAAGCCGCCATCTTGCGGCGCAGAGCAATCACGCCGCGGGGGCCCTCATCGCTGGGGCTGGCCAGCTCCACCACCAGATCGGGGCAGAGGGGGGCGAACGTCCGGCGCTGTTCGGCTGTGAGGGCCTGCCAGCGCTCCAGGCGTACCAGCGATGCATC
>Ga0222674_1000482_pt1 | contig 13985 bp, 10 predicted proteins | sample AntAcemetagen866_FD_179804 | JGI IMG/M metagenome (GOLD analysis project Ga0222674, IMG submission 179804) | Saline water microbial communities from Ace Lake, Antarctica - #866 | ecosystem: Environmental > Aquatic > Non-marine Saline and Alkaline > Saline | place: Antarctica: Ace Lake...
AACTGTCCCACCTTATTCATAAATTCAGGGCCCTGATCAAGCGTTCGACAGAGAAGAGAAAACGGAGGACCCGAACCTATCCACGAGTCATCATGTCACCCGCAAGTCCCTACCCTCACAAGGGGTCGGAATGGTTCTGGGAGAAGGGGCGGGGCCTTAAGTGAACGGTATTGATTAGCGAGTACTCTCCAGCGCCAAACTGCAGTGTCTAAACTTTTGACGATTTTTCATATTTAGCAGTTTTTTTGGACACTTTTGAAGGTGAATATATCAGTTAATTCAGCGGTATAGCTATGGCATGAAGTTCGCATTATTACTGAGAAAGGCTGCAAAGAGAGGCCGTTAAATGTTCTCATAATTAATTTTCACACATATAAGGGGTTTATCGATGAAAGAGTTTTTAAGTGTCATACTATCATGTTGCATGGTGTTTACATCATGTACGCCGACTAAGTCTAGAAGTTCAAGTCCTGCTCCGGCTCCGACCGAACCAGCTTCTCAAGGACAACTACAAGATGCGAATCAGCAAATTGCGGTTGAACAAGCGGCACAGAGTTCTAGTACATCGGCTGTTGGTTCAAATGCATCTGAATTAACAAACGCTGCAATGAACGCCGCGGTAGACGTAATGATGAAGAACGGTGAGCTTTATATCAGAGACCTTTCTGGTAACGAAGTATCACCAGAAACTTACCGATTAAACCCAAGTCAATACTTTGTTATTTTCAACGAAAATACAGCAGCCAATGAGTACCAAGTACTCAATACAGCAGCGGTTGGTGACTCGGTCACATCATATAACCTAGGTTACAAAATTTATAAGGTAACTGGTAATGTTGCGGACTTTAATGAGTCGGTCTTAGGAGACCCTACGATCAATGAGTCACTAGTTTTAGACGCAAATCTTGCTTCTCTTATCATTAACAGAGATAAGATTAATGACTTTATTAAAAGTATTAAAGATGCTAACGACCTAGCTTCAAATCAATCTTCGATGATGAACAAGGTTTCAGGTTTCTTATTCCCAACTGCATATGCCGGGAATTCGACTGAAGACAAGTATTTGACGGTTGCCATTGTATTTACTTCAGTAGCAGTGATTGCGTATCTTATGGCAGCACGTGGTGTAGGCCTGGTGTCAGTCGCAGTAGGTATCAGTTTCTGGTTCTTGTATTGGTTCTTAAAATCTGAGAATGACTAATCTTGTGAATACGCATTTATTTTTAAATCTAAGGCCTGCTCTATGCAGGCTTTTTTTTTAGCCTTATGATCTCTCATAGACAAACCGTCATCTCTGCATATAATCCCTCTGCATTTAGAAGGAGTTACTACTTTGGCATGGCTCTACGCATGTATCGGATCTATTTCAGCTCACGCTCTCGCGTTTTATACAATTTCAGCAGGTAGTGGCAGTGCTGTTCATTCGCCACGATACGATAATATTCATGTCGCGGTGCAACTAGTATCTCGTCAAGTAACTGATTCCGGGTCGTCTAACTCCCCTTCAATAACCGCAATGACACGACCTGACCCATTATTACAAGAAGATCTTTCTGTTAAGTCTGATGAGGCAGCTGTTATAAATGAAAAGATAGAGCCGACCGATTTAACTTATGTTGACGTTGCGAATATAAATGGCATTAAACCGAGTTATCCCCATAGATCTGTACGTTATAGAGAAGAGGGCCGGGTTATTGTTAGTGTCTTTCAGACTGGCGATGGCGTCCGTTTTCGGGTTCATCAAAGTAGCGGTCACAATCGATTAGATCGCGCGGCATTGGTTTCATTGGAAACTTTTGACTTCACAACTGTTCGCATACCTGAAGAGTCGGGATTATTTCTTGCCTTTAATTTCCGGTTGTCTGGTAAAGACTCCTATAAATAACAGTGTTTGAAAAAATCTAAAAATACCTAGTTATTCTTCATTTTATCAGGCTATTAACCGTAATCTACTCGCTGCGAAATTAAATATTTTCTCGCATATGTCGAAACCTAATACATGAGAAATGATTGGGTGCGATGTATGCGAGTTAGTTTTGTAATCTACTCTATTTTGTTTTCGGCTTTTGCTTATGGGGTCGAAGGGAACAATGTCTTAACTAAATATCAGTTAGTTGGTGTGATTTCTGATGGCAAAGTGGGAGAAAAAGATAGCGGGATTGTAGTAGTTAAGGATGTCGAAAGCCAAAGGAGCGTTATGCTTCGAGTTGGTCAAGGTCTTCCTTATATGAATCAGTGGAAGATTGAGGCGATTTCTCGAACAGGTGTGGTTTTGACAGATGGCGGTTCGAAGGTGAATCTCAGCTATTATAGTCATTTAGCACCTGATATGCCGTATAAGTCGGTAAACGAGCCCACAGTGCGGTTTATTTCGGAGGATCAGGAAGAGGAAGAATGGCCAGCAGAAGGTCTGGCTGAGCAGGGGATTGAAGCAGATCGATTTCGGGAAGCGATTGACCGATATTTAGAGGATTTTGACGATGATTCCCTAGCTGAGCCGGTTGACTTGGACTCGGTGTCAGATACTGGGTTAAATCGGCAAATAAGGTCGTTTGACCGACTTAGCGAGTATAAAAAGTCGGTTGATGATGAAAGCGAGTCCGAAGATGAGACAAGTTTTGTCGCTGAAGCCGGCTATGACAGCGATGCCAACGGTGATCAGCCATATGAACCTACAGTGACGGAGGACGATCCTGACGCCTCTGAACCTCAATCAGCTCAAGGGTCTCCCGGGTTTTTTTACCCTTAGAAGACAAAAAACTAACTGGCTAATCTCCCACTCCATCAATTATAACCATAACCGCAAAGTTACTTAAAAACCTATGGATTTTCATAGTATTTTTGGGTATTTTCACCAACCTATATTGCTTGAATTTTATTCTTCTTTTGAAGGTGTGCTGCTTTGAATGATGTTGATTTAATGACGAAGATTGTCTCTTTATGCAAGAGGCGTGGGTTTATATTCCAAAGTAGTGAAATCTACGGTGGACTCAAATCTTGTTATGACTACGGCCCTCTCGGTGTTGAGCTTAAGAAAAACATCGCCGCCGAGTGGTGGCGCTCAATGGTATATGAGCGTGAAGATATTGTCGGTCTTGACGCATCAATTATGATGCAGAGTGACGTTTGGAAAGCTTCGGGACATTTGGCCGGTTTTAACGATCCGCTAGTGGATTGCCTTAACTGCAAGGAACGCTTCCGTGCTGATAAAGCTCCCAAGCAAGAGCCTGGTACCGAAGTGGAGTTTCTAACTGGCGGTAAATCCAGCGGTAAGAAAATATCCGGCGTGGTTGCGAGCTGCGGGTATGTTTGTCCTAGCTGCGGCTCTTCCAACCTAAGCCCAGAGCGGCAGTTCAATTTGATGTTTCGAACCTCCTACGGTGCTATCGACCCGTTAAACTCATTTGTAGATAAGATCAGCGAAGAGAATCTTAGTAAAGAAGAGCTGAGATCGGAGTTAGAGCGGTGCGTTCAAAGCAGTGCAGTGTATTTACGTCCTGAAACAGCTCAAGCTATGTTTGTTCAATTTCTGAATGTTCAGCAAACTACTGCGATGAAAGTTCCTTTTGGTATAGCTCAAATCGGAAAATCATTTCGGAATGAGATTATTACAGAACATTTTGTCTTTCGATCTTGTGAGTTCGAACAGATGGAAATGGAGTTTTTCTGTGAACCAGGTACTCAAGCTGAGTGGTTAGATTACTGGCGGCAGGCTAGGGTGGACTGGTACCGGAAGTTCGCGAATGAGCCCGATAACTTTAAACTCCGTCGTCATGAATCGGACGAACTTGCTCACTACTCGGACGATTGTTACGACATTGAGTATTTGTACCCTTGGGGTTGGGATGAGTTAGAAGGGGTGGCATCAAGAACGGATTACGACCTTACAAAACATGCACAGGCTTCTGGTGCGAAATTGAGTTATTTTGACCCTCAAAAACCTGACCCTAAGACTGGTAAAAATGGCTGGCGTTATGTTCCGTATGTTATCGAGCCTGCTGCAGGCTTAACTAGAGCCGTTTTATGCTATTTGTTGGATGCTTATTGTGAGGAAAAGGGCGTAGATGCTAAAGGCCTGGAGAAAACGAGGGTTTTCCTTAAGCTGAACCCTAAGCTCTCCCCTATTAAGGCTGCTGTTCTGCCGTTAGTAAAAAAAGATGGGCAACCAGAAAAAGCACGATCGATTGTGAAAAAACTTCAAAGCGAAGGGTTGAATGTTCGTTATGATGAAAGTCAATCAATAGGAAAAAGATACGCAAAGCATGATGAAATCGGAACGCCGTTTTGTATCACAGTTGATAAGGAATCTTTAGATGACGATACGGTAACGGTCAGAAACCGTGATACCTGCAAACAAGATCGCGTCGCTATTGATGAAGCTATTGCTATGGTTATAAAAGCGGTTCGTTCTTAACGAAGAAAGGTTGAATATAATATGACAACGCCATTTATGGAGCAGAGAGCTCTATATAAACCTAGGTACCCAGAAGCTTTGGACACCATATCTTCTTTAAGCACAGAAAGTTTCGGAAATTGCACCTCTGATGTATCCGAAGATCAACAAAAACAACTTAAAGGATTATTTCCTAAGACCTACGGTCAACCTGTTATTAAAATCGGGCATTCGAAAACTACTACAGCTACTAAAGATGCGAAGCCCTTAAAGGTTGCGGTGATACTTTCGGGCGGCCAAGCTCCAGGTGGTCATAATGTTATTTGTGGCTTATACGAAGCCATGCAACAAGTCTCACCTGATTCTCAATTAATTGGTTTTAAGGGTGGCTCAAGCGGGATTTTAAAAGATGATTACTTGGTTGTTGATAAAGATACGGCTGATCACTTTCGAAATACCGGCGGTTTTAATATGCTGGGGTCGGGTCGAGCAAAGATCGAGTCGGCTGAGCAGTTCGCAACCTGCGCTAAAGTTTTGGAACGGCATAATGTTGATGGCTTGGTTGTAATAGGTGGTGATGATTCAAATACTAATGCGGCGTTGTTGGCGGAATATTTTAAAGCTAAAAATAGCAAAGTAAAAGTTATCGGAGTTCCTAAGACAATCGACGGCGATTTGAAAAACAAATATGTTGAGGCGTCTTTTGGTTTTGATACCGCAGTCAGACTATATTCGGAATTAATTAGTAATATTAGTCGAGACGCTCAAAGTGCGAAAAAATACTATCATTTCATCCGACTGATGGGTAGAGCTGCAAGTCATATTACACTTGAGGCCGCTTTGCAGACCCATCCAAATATTGTTTTAATATCTGAAGAAGTTGAGTTGGAGAAAAAAGGTTTATTCGATGTCGTTGAGGACATTGTTCAAGTAATCGTTCAGCGTAATAAAGTAGATAAGAATTATGGAATCATCCTCGTGCCGGAAGGATTGATTGAATTTATCCCAGAGATCAAAGCTTTGTTCGACGAGTTAAATGATATCCTGGCCACGAACAGTACTTACCTGGCGACCTTGCATAGCTTTACGAGTAAGAACGAATATATTAACCATAAGTTGAGTAAGGACGGATCTTATACCTTCTCTAGTTTGCCTACCGATATTCAAAGACAACTGTTAATGGATCGAGACCCTCACGGCAATGTGCAGGTTTCTCGGATAGAGACTGAAAAGTTACTAATAGAGTTGGTAGAAAGTCGATTGAGAGAATTGAAATCAGAAGGGGTTTATACCGGCGATTTTGCTCATCAGAGTCACTTTTTGGGGTACGAAGGTCGTTGTGCCGCCCCTACTAACTTTGATGCTGATTACGCTTATTCTTTGGGCCTCACTGCAGGAGCGTTACTTCACTTAGGTGTAACAGGGTATATGAGCGTCGTTAAAAATCTCACTAAAAGTCGTGACCAATGGCAAGCGGTGGGTGTACCTTTAACGACAATGATGAATATTGAGCAACGTAATGGCCAGAAAAAACCGGTTATTAAGAAAAGCTTGGTTTCACTTAGCGGCGCGCCATTTGCAAAACTTAAAGAAAAACGAGAAAATTGGATTCTTAACGACGATTATAGATTTTCAGGTGCTATCCAATACTTTGGTCCACCCGAAGTCTGTGATCAACTCCCGAAGTCTTTAAGGTTGGAATCAGATGACACTCAATCAGTCGATTGTTAGGAGCTGGAATTGAATAGCAGAAATTCTTCTACAAGCAGTAGTAATGACAAAGATAAAACAGATTCCCCTAAAAGCTCCAGATCAGGAGGTGGTGGCAACAAAAAAGCCAGGGGTCGGAGTGGAGATTCTAGCCGTAAAAAACACGGTGGTGGACCTTCAAAAAGAACAGGAAATTCCAATCGTAAGGGTAAAAACAATCCTAGGCGGCGTACACGGAGTGGGGGAGGCCAGAAAAAAGCGTCCTCCGGACTTGAAAAGTTCGAGCTAAAAGAACAAACCGCTAAAGCAGTCGGCAAACCGATAGAAAATCATACCCCGAAAAGATATGGGCTATTATTTTACGAGAACTTTAATGAAGCTAAAAGTAACGTTGAAACTTTAGCTAGTAAGGCGAAAGAGGTCGAGCAGCTAAATATTGTCATTAAAGCAGAGGGCAATATGAAAGATCCGGAATTGACCCAATATGGGGTCGTCTATGCGGGTGAGGCTTGGCATTTAATTCATCAACGCCGCCAAGAAGATGGCTGGTACGATCAGCCTAGATAAGGTTATTTTAAGAATCAGAACTTTTCATATGGGAATATATGATATAATATGCCTCTGATTATTGAACATACTATAAAAGGAAGTTAATATGCTTAACCAAGAAAGTACGAGCGCTAGTACCAGAGCTCGGGTAAACGGAGGAAATACAGTGGCTGGACAAGAAGATTACAAAGTGGCGGATATGAGTCTTGCCGATTGGGGACGCAAGGAAATTGACATTGCAGAAAATGAAATGCCGGGACTTATGGCCTTGAGAACGGAGTTTGGTACTACTAAACCTCTTAAAGGGACTCGCATTGCAGGTTGTTTGCATATGACTGTGCAAACTGCCGTATTAATTGAAACTCTGACTGCATTGGGCGCTGAAGTTCGCTGGTCTAGTTGTAATATATACTCTACTCAAGATCACGCAGCGGCAGCAATTGCAGCGACAGGTGTTCCGGTATTTGCTTGGAAAGGCGAGACCGAAGAAGAGTATGAGTGGTGTGTTGAGCAAACACTCATGTTTGGTGATAAGCCTCTAAATATGATTCTAGATGATGGTGGTGATTTGACTTGGATTGTTCACGACAAGTACCCGCAATACTTAGAAGGTATTAAAGGTCTGTCTGAAGAAACCACGACTGGTGTTCACCGGCTTTATCATGCTTTCACTGATGGTAAACTAAAAATCCCAGCGATAAACGTTAATGATTCTGTAACTAAGTCTAAATTTGATAACTTATATGGTTGCCGTGAATCTTTGGCTGACGGAATTAAACGCGCTACTGATGTTATGATTGCTGGCAAGGTTTGTGTAGTTGCTGGATATGGTGACGTAGGTAAGGGCTGTGCGCATTCACTAAAAAGCTACGGTGCTCGGGTTTTAGTTACTGAAATTGATCCAATCTGTGCTCTTCAAGCAGCAATGGAAGGTTACGAAGTAACTACCATGGATGAAGCGGCTAGAGTCGGCGATATCTTTGTTACTGCAACTGGCTGTAAAGATGTCATCAATGACAGTCACTTTAAAGCTATGAAAAACGAAGCGATTTTATGTAATATCGGTCACTTTGATTCTGAAATTAAAATGGCGTGGTTGGAAGATAACAAGGAAGTAACAGAAGTATCTATCAAGCCTCAAGTGGATAGATTTATCTTAGCAGATGGCAAGTCTTTAATTGTTTTGGCAAGAGGACGATTGGTCAATTTAGGTTGTGCTACTGGCCATCCGAGTTTTGTTATGTCTAATTCTTTTACTAACCAAGTTATGGCGCAGATAGCTCTGTGGACAGAGAATGAAAAGTATCCATTAGGCGTCCATGTATTACCGAAATACTTAGACGAAAAAGTTGCTGCTCTGCACTTAGACAAGTTGGGTGTTAAACTTACTAAACTATCCGCTGATCAAGCTGATTATTTAGGTCTTCCTGTCAATGGCCCGTTTAAACCGGATCATTATCGATACTAGTTTTGGTTCTAGATTTTTAAAACGAAAACGTTGGGTGTTAAATTAACCCCAACGTTTTTTTATAGATAGCAATATTTCCAGAAACCATATTCTCTACTGTGAACGATTTCTCGATCAAAGCTTTTCCTGTAGTCGCTAGTAGATTACGGGTGCTTTTTGAGTTGATAGCTTTCATAAGGTTTTTACTAAACTCGTTTTCATTTCCTACAGGTGATAGCAACCCCGTTTTGCCGTGAAAAATCATTTCGGGAATACCGCCGGCTTTTGTCGCAATAACACAGCACTCAGCTTGCAGTGCATCTAAGATAATTGTCCCTAGGCCTTCAAACTTAGATGGTATTGCTAAGATGTCGAGACTTTGTAAAATGTCGGGTACGTCTTCTCTAAACCCTAACATGGTTACTTGCTCTGATAGATTTGAGTTTTTTATTAGTTTTCTAATGTGGCGCTCTAATTTTCCAGAGCCTGCTATTAGACAGTGAAAATGATCTCCGTACTGCTGCTTAACTAACGCTAGTGATTTAATTAAAGTAGGGTAGTCTTTTTGATCTGTAAGTGCCGAGACATTACCTAGCCAAACTTGGCTGCTATCGAGTGACAGTTCTGCAGCTAGTTTTTTTTTCGCTTCAGATTTGTTTTGAAAATTAAAATCAAGAGGGCTTGCTGCGCTATGAACGACAGATATTTTATCAGGCTTGATTCCGTAGCGCCGCAAGATTACTCCTATAGCCTCGGAGATAGCAACATATTGATTGATAGATTTATTTTTATACTTTAACCAAGTGAAGGGATTTAGCTTCGGTATGTAGTCGACCCGTCTATGCACAACTATCTTTATATCTTTAAAATATTTTTTAGCCGCTAAAGCCAAACTATGAGCCTTTGAGCTTTGTGCATCAATCAAGTCTATGCCGTGGTCTCGGCAATATTTCGCTACCTCTTTCCCTGCCGCTTGGTAACTCAGCCCTCGGCGAAAGATAACCTCGTAAATAGGCAGTTTCCCCGACATAAGGTGAGACAGCGCACTTCCGCGAGGGGTAACTAGGTGGACAGTGATCCCTTCGTCTAAAAGACCCTCTATGAGTAGACGAGTTTGGTTCTGACCACCACGCCATGTCAACTCACTATCTATATGCAGAACCTTCACTGCTTTACCCTCAAAATCTGTCTGTACAGAGACTTAACAATCATAGCTTAGGTTTGTCTAAGCCTTTTATATGTCAGGTGTCTGACACTTTTAGAGATAATAACATATTGAATTTATTTATCAAATTTGGTGACGGAGGAGGGGGGGAGTTGGTCCCAAAACTGCATAAGGGCGGGTGTGTGTGATTTCCTCCTTTTTTTGACTCAGTGTCGTGGGTCCTTAGTCTTGTACTAAGGGCTCACAACCATCACTAGTCAGAGGTCATCTTTTCTTAATTGTGTCTAACTTTTAGTCAGTTCATCTTAAATCTGACGTCGAATAGTCATTTCTCACTTGTAAATACTCAATAAAATCTTAATATCTACGGGCCTAAACTTGCACAGGCAGTTATGAGGGGTATTATTCCCGAGGCTGTTCCTGTTCTCTTTTCTGCGGAGTTGATGTTGAAGATTCAAAATGTATTTACTTTGTTATTCCTGGCTTCTTCTATTTTGGGTTGTAACCAAATAGAAAAAATTGTTTTTGGTAAGAAACGTCCTGATCATAAGGACCTTAGACCTTGTGGTGAGTTTTTAGCCGAGTTATCGGCTGACTATCAGCATGGTTTTTTAGCGGTACCAGAGGATTGGGATAATCCAGATTCAAATAAAATTGAAGTTTTTTATTACACGAAATTAGGCGGTACATCCTCTGATCAAGATAACGTCGTGTTTTTTAATGGCGGTCCTACAGGTGATAGTCACTCATCGTATTCAGTTTTAGAGCCTTTAGCCGACGAACGGGATTTAGATTTAGTTTTTATTGATCAACGCGGAACTGGGTGTTCTACTCGATACCCTGCGGTAGAAACTTATCCAGAGATGGCGCGTTATGCTAAATGGGGTAGCCGGGCGATTGTAAAAGACGCTGAGGCAGTTCGTGCTCATCTTTTCGGTGAAGAATCTCGCTGGAAAGTATTTGGACAAAGTTACGGTGCTCTTATTGCGCATCGCTATTGGCAGGTCGCTCCGCAGTCAGTCATATCTTCTCATGCTCATGGTTTTGCTCTTATGAAAGAATATGACCTATGGCTAAAAGAGCGTATTCTTAATCAAAAGGTTGCTGGTGAGGAATTTGTAAAACGTTATCCTAGTGTTAACGATAGTATGAAGAAAATTAGAGAGAATTTGACTAGTCTAGATTGCCTCGAAAAGGAAACTGAGAAGCTCTGTGATGATGAAATCATGGATATGTTTTTTGATTACTTAGGGTGGACGGAGCATTGGTCTGGTTTTAGCTATTTTCTAGAGACTTTTGCGAGTGCGCTTGAAGCGGATAAAGAAAGTGCTAAGAAAAAACTTATGGCACATCTCAGCGGAGAGTCTGATGATGAATCAGAGTATGCAGGTATCGCTGGCCTAGTGATTAGTACTATGGAGATGCGTGGGACCAAGTACACTAGCGACACCCCCTTAGACACCTGTACTAGAGTTTTAAAAGAGCTGGAGTCTGATGGCCATAATCTATCAGATTGGTTGTTTAACGAGTGCCGGCGTAACGTTTCATGGAAAAGTACCGACAATAAATCTGGGAGTACTTATAGTTTAAGAAACTCTCTCGAAGAATATATCCCACATGATCCAATTCCGTTCGACGATTTGAAAGATTCTTTCAGTCAGTACCAAGACCGACCTTTCTACTTATACTCTGGTAAGTTTGATGCCTATGTACCACCGGCAACTTTCAAAGAGGAAGTCGAGGCTCTAGGAGAACTGATTCAATATAAAGAATTCCCGACAACTGCTCATGGTGGGTTTTATACTGAAACTGAAGTATGGGAAAACCTAGAAAAATAGGTTTATTCCCATTCGATGGTAGCAGGTGGTTTGGTCGAGATATCGTAAACGACTCGGTTGATTCCAGGGATCTGTCTAATGATCTGGTCTGAAACAGATGTTAGAAACTCCATGCTGAGATCAGAGACACCTGCTGTCATACCATCAGACGCTGTGACAGCGCGTAGAGCACAGGTCTTTTCATAGGTTCGGTTATCGCCCATGACTCCGACACTACGTATAGGTAACAAAACTGCAAATGCTTGCCAGGTTTTGTCATAAAGGTCATTATCCCTAAGTGCTTGAATGAAGATATGGTCCGCTTCTTGGAGCAAGCCTAGATCGATAGGGTTTACTTCTCCTAGAATTCTTATGGCGAGTCCTGGACCAGGAAATGGGTGACGGTTTACGAGTTCTTTTGAAATACCTAGTTCAAGGCCAAGAGTTCTGACTTCGTCTTTAAATAAAAATCGAAAAGGCTCCACCAGTTTTAATTTCAATTTGTCTGGTAAACCGCCGACATTATGGTGGCTCTTAATAACCTTCGATCCATCACCATCGCCAGCTGATTCAATAACGTCGGGATATAAAGTTCCTTGGCCGAGGTGAGTGAAATCATCGGTTTGTTCCGAGAACTCTTCGAAGATTTCAATGAAAGTATTGCCAATAATTTTACGTTTTTGTTCGGGGTCGGTAACGTCTTTTAGTTTGTTGAGAAAAGTCTCTTTGGCATCAATGACATTGAGATTCTTTATTCCTAGTAGTTTCAGATTGTCCGAGACCCAGCCGCACTCGTTTTTGCGAAGTAGCCCATGATCGACAAACACAGCGGTTACTCGTTCTGGGCCTAGAACTTTACTCATCATGACTGCGGCAACAGTCGAGTCGACTCCACCGGAAACAGCCATCAAAACTTTACCATCACCAACTGTTTGCTTGATATAGTTAGAGGTCGAAGCCATCATATCGTCTGCTTGCCAGTTGCTACTTTGTCCGCATAAATCTTTTACAAAGTTTTTTAATAACTCTTTACCGCAAAGAGTGTGCTGAACCTCCGGGTGAAATTGAAGTCCTACTATGGGGAGTTCCTTATGAGCGACAACTGCTTCGACTCCGTCAGTGGTTAAAGCAATGCTTTCAAAACACGTGGGTAGATTCTTTACGTCATCGCCATGACTCATCCAAACCTGTTGGTCGGTAACAAGTCCATAAAATATTTTTGCTGCTCGTGAGTTTATTTCTGCGTTGAGAGTCATATGGCTCTTACCGTATTCACGACGGCTGCCACTCTGTAAACTACCGCCAAACTCATTGACTAATAGCTGCATACCGTAGCAGATTCCCAGAATTGGTTTTTTGGATTCAATAATCCATGGGGCCAGTGACCTAGCTCCTTCGGAAGTGACCGAATCGGGTCCGCCAGAAAGAATAATTCCTTGAAAACCAAAACCCTCTGGAGGCGCTTGGCAGTGTCCGCCGATTACCTCGGTATAGGTTCCAATTTCCCGTAGTCTTCTTGCGATTAGTAAGGTGTACTGAGACCCGTAATCTATTACGAGGATTCCTGAGTTGACGGGTCGTTGAGATTTCATGAGGCTGACTCGCTACGAAGATAAGGTTTATAATTTATAGTTAGGTGCTTCTCGGCTGATGTAAACATCATGCACATGGCTTTCTTTAAAGCCAGCCGCTGTGATTTTGGTAAAGGTGGCTCTGCTTTGAAGAGCTGGGATATCCTTGGCTCCCATATAACCCATGGAGGCTCGGATGCCCCCGACGAGTTGATAGAATGTTTGAGTTAGAGAGCCTTTGTAAGCGACTCGTCCTTCGATGCCTTCGGGTACTAGTTTTTGACTGTCATCGACTTCACTTTGAAAGTAACGGTCTTTGCTGCCGTGTTTCATGGCGCCGATGCTACCCATTCCGCGGTAGCTTTTATAACTTTTTCCTTGGTAGATAAGCATATCTCCCGGCGCTTCATCAGTTCCGGCAAATAAACTTCCGATCATGATCGTACTAGCACCGGCCGCCAGAGCCTTTGATGCATCTCCAGAAAACTTAATGCCGCCATCAGCGATGATAGGGATACCGCGTGTTTTAGCGGCGCGAGCACAATCTAAAACTGCGCTGAACTGAGGAACTCCAATGCCTGCAATAATACGAGTTGTACAGATACTACCGGGACCTATACCTACTTTAACGCCATCCGCACCAGCATCGATTAAGGCTAAAGTAGCCTCCGCTGTTGCTACATTGCCGCCAATGAGTTCGAAGGGGTACTTCTTTTTGAATTCCCCGCTAAGATTTTTAACCGCTGATAACACACCTTGGCTGTGGCCATGTGCTGTATCGACAATCAGTACATCGACTCCGGATCGTAGCAGTGCTTCGGCTCTCTCCAAATAGTCTCCGGCAGCGCCAATTGCAGCACCGACGAGTAATCTTCCAGATGAGTCCTTAGAGGCTTCCGGGAACTTTCTTGCATGCTCGATATCTCTCACAGTGAAAAGGCCAATGATTTTTTTGCCATCCACTACCGGAAGCTTTTCAATTCTATGCTTATGAAGTACTTTGACGGCTTCGTTGAAGCTGGTTCCTATGGGGGCAGTAACCACTGCTTTGGTCATGATTTCACTGACTGGTCGATCGTCGCACTTTTCAAAGTAGATATCGCGTCCGGTCACAATACCAACGAGTTCACCATTATCAACTATCGGGACCCCAGATATTTTATGTTCTTTCATAAGACCTACGACACCTTCAATGCTCAATGTCGGTGCTGCCGTAATAGGGTCGGTAACCATCCCTGATTCAGATCGTTTGACCTTATGAACTTCCCTAGCGTGAGAAGAGATGCTCATGTTCTTGTGTATGATTCCAATGCCACCGAGATGAGCCATGGTA
>Ga0222674_1000490_pt1 | contig 13938 bp, 22 predicted proteins | sample AntAcemetagen866_FD_179804 | JGI IMG/M metagenome (GOLD analysis project Ga0222674, IMG submission 179804) | Saline water microbial communities from Ace Lake, Antarctica - #866 | ecosystem: Environmental > Aquatic > Non-marine Saline and Alkaline > Saline | place: Antarctica: Ace Lake...
CTTTTAGGGTGGTGAGGGCTTGCTCAATGTCTTGCGCGGGTAACGCCCCCACGAAGATATAGCCGCGTAAAAATGTTTCATACAACTGCATCCTCAAATCGTTTCATTCGGTAAGCTCTCCTGGCCCTGATAAGCTTATTAGCTTCCACGCCCGTTAAATGGATGTACGGGTATGGCTCTATTTTTGGCTCAGGTGCGGGGAACATTCCCCAGTGTGATAGGCTGATCATGTTTGACATAGCTTCCACTCCTTGATAGACTCTAGGGCTTTGCGAGCGACAGACTGAGCAACCTCGATGTTACTCCCAGTGCCGCCACTCTCTATAACTCTCAAACCCTCAACCAACCCCTGTATTTTAGACTCTATGGCAGAGAAGGCTGCTTTACCTATAGCCTCGCGTATTTCTTCTTGAATATCCTCATCGCAAGCATCCCACGCTTGGCGGAATCCCCTACGGTTATTTAGGTCGGCAAGTATACCCTCAGCCATTTGTTTAATGTGTTTCATGACTGCTCCTTCTGCCCCTTCGGGGGCTTCGCATCTGCTATAAGCTTTTTAAGACCATTGAAAAACTCGTCTTGCCTTGGCGCTCTCCACGCATGACTACAGTACACATAGGCTTCCTTGCTATAATGATGCTTGTTGGCCGCAAGGTGCTGCCTTGCCTCTGACGAGAGCAAAAACATATGCTTTTCTTCCCACTCTTTTTTCTGGGCGAATATGTGACAACTAGTATCTTTGCCGTTTAAGTCTACAAACTCTTCTGCGTCCGCCTCCGAAATATAACTACTATCAAAATGGTCTGGGTATTCAAATTCATAATCTTTCTTGGCTTGTGCAAACAACTCTTTCAAAGTGGTCTCGGTCGCAATCACCTCGGTATCAGACACCAGTATGTACCTGTCTCCATCACTGAAATGGTAACTGCACTCCCACCTAACATCTCGTATAGTGAAGTAAATCGGGTATCGGGTACCGCAGTTATGTTGTTCGAAGTATTCTTTAATAAATTCCTGCATTACTCTTCCTCCACAATAACGCCCGAGTAGCCGGGGCGTATTGCTGTCTTGTGCATGGAAGCTGACTCCATCTGCCACACCACCTCATCGCCGTGTATATCGTCTGTTAGCCTCGCCCACGCACTTAGCTTGGCATCGTATGTCCATCCGCCCACGGCTTCGTCTCCATCCACAGGCAAAGCGTCCGCCGGTAGAATGAGAAGGTTTAAGTGGGATATGGCAAGCTCTGCTATCTTTTCATAGGTATCCACCGCGTATTCATCTGCCTGCTCAAGCTCTTTAGCAAGCCCCTCGATTGTTTTACTGGTCATGACCTACCCTTTCACGCACACAACCTGTTTCAAGGTGTGTTCTATGTTGATTAAATCGCGTTGAGAAAACATTACATCATCAATATTCTTGTACGCCTTTGGGCTTTCATCAATCACACTGGCGTCTTTCTTACACTCAACGCCTTCCGTGTCTTTGATGTGCTGCTCCAACGTGATGGTTTTTCTAGCCTCCGTGCGGCTCATGACACGGCCAGCCCCATGCGAGCATGAGTGGAACGATTCTGCATTGCCCTTACCGCTCACGATAAAGCTACGCTCTCCCATGCTACCTGGAATGATACCCAGGTCGCCCTCGCGCGCTCGTACAGCACCCTTACGGGTTAACCAGACGTTAGCTCCAAAGTGGTTCTCTTGCTCCACGTAGTTGTGGTGACAGTTGATGGCCTCTTTGGTGCCGACCACGCCGAATGGGAAAAACTCATTTAAGGCGGCAAACGCTTGAGCCATCATCAGCTCACGATTCGTCCTGGCAAACATTTGCGCCCAGCCAACAGCTCTAACATATTTGTCAAAGTATTCTGTGCCTTCTGGAAAATAAGCCAAATTAGCATCCGGCAAATTGATATGCCAACGGCGCATTTCCTCCTTGGCCTTCTCAATATACAGTGAGCCAATACGATTGCCGATGCCACGGCTCCCGCTATGTAGCATTACCCATACCCAGTCATACTCATCAATGCAGACCTCTACAAAGTGATTGCCGGTGCCTAATGTGCCAAGCTGGTTGACTGCGCGTTCGGCCTGCCTTTCCAGGGGAGCATCATCAGCATCCTCAAGCACCCTACGTAGCTCGGTACCCATTATGCCATAGAATACCTTCTGATTGGCTTCGGGTGTATCGTGCCACAGCCCTCTGTCTGCGCTGGGATTGTATTTTCTACCAACGGCGGTGCGTCCGTGCGGGATCTTTTTCTCCAATAGTGTTCTTAGTCCGCTCAGGTTATCTGGTAATTGTTGCGCTGAAATGTTCGTCTGCACGGCCATCATGCCACAACCAATGTCCACGCCAACGGCGGCGGGTATAATGGCTCCCTTGGTAGGGATTACCGAGCCAACCGTTGCACCCATGCCCCAGTGGCAATCAGGCATTACGGCCACATGCTTATGAATGAATGGCAGGCGTGCCACGTTTTTGACCTGCTCTAATGCGCTGGCTTCAATCGGCACTTTTTCCGTCCAACCCTTGATTGGTACTGCTTCTTTTCCTAATAATTGCATTGTATTAATCTCCTCTATTTTGCGTGAATCTTTTAACGCTCCGTCCGCACTGCGCTGTAGTGTTATGATGCTATCGTCATCGGGTATGATAATGGCGTAGTGGATGGATTGGAATGGTGCGGGGTTAGATGACATATCATTCTCCAAATAAATCTAGTAGCTTGCGCGCATTCAACTGCTCAGGTGTATAAACTTCACCTGTTGATAGATTGCATCGCCCCTCGCTTTCGCATGTGGGCCTCTTCGCCCATTCCTGAGCATGGGCGCTTATGCCTATAAAGCCGACCACTATAGCAATAGTGAGCAGCGGTGTATCGAGGCGCTGCATGATGGATCGTGTTGGTTTATATTGTGGGTTGTAAGATATACGCATAGCTATTCTCCTTTTGCTTTTGCTATGACCGACTTAGCCAGAACAGTTGCGCCAAGGGAAAGGTCATCCCTATGATCTTTTATAATTAGCTCTAACACCTCAACCAGCTCATCAATCATTCCATAAGATTCTTCTAGTTGTGTCATGTGGTAATCGCCTGTTTTACTCATAACAATATCTCCGGTAAAAATAAGATTAATAGGGGTGAACAAAGAAAGGATGCGTAAACAACTGCGTCTAACATGTATGCCCGTAGTGCTTGTTTGTGCTGGTATTTCCTCCAGCGGTCGTGCGTTGCTTCTAGGTGTGGTGATGCTTTCATGATGCTGCCTCAACTAATTCGGCGGCTATTTCCTGTGCATCCTCAAAGCTCATTTGATAGTGGGTGCAATTTCCCCCATATGAAAAGCCGCTTGGAACACGCTCAATGCTCAGTATTACACCCTCGCCGAGCATTGCTGGTGATTTGGTTATTTTATATTTTAACGACATCATGATCCTCCAAAAAATTTATCTATGTAACCGTGATCTTTAAGTAGCTTCTCAAGTGAGCAATTTCTGTCCGTTTGCGGGTGTAGGCATCGAACGCCCCATGCACAAGAGGCGAGTGTTAGTAGTAGCATCAGGGCTACTAGCAGCTTCGCTTTGGTTTTTCAATGCGCGGCATGGCTAACCTCCATCATTGGGGTCATTACATCTTCAACGAACTCTCTATTTTTCCGCAAAGCTTCCTGCCCACGCATATATCCATTCATATAGTTGGCATTTTTCATGAATGCGTGTGGCAGATGTTTCCAAGGGCAGTTGGATTCTCTTCCAAATAGTCCGTCGGTGAATCCTGTGCGGTATGCGTTTCCTTTAGGCATCGGTCAATCCCTTCGCTTTGGCGATTAGTTTTTCAAATACTTTAATGGCCTGGCCAAATCCCATATCAACGCTTTCTGGCAGAAGAACTGTTTTCCTTATGTGCCGTATCCAAACCAGTTCTTTTTCAATCTCTGAAAGCATTTCGGGTGCGGTGGCTATCAGGTGGACATCAGCCAGGGGGTTGTTTGATGTTATTTCGATATTACCAGAAAGATATTCGTCATCATCATCCACGCTCATATCAATGGTGGCTCCGCCAAAAAACCCCTCGTCCGGCTCTTCGTCTACCTTAGATACAGTCCAAGGCCCTGGTGTGTGTTTTGTATCAGTCATCGTTTTTCTCCTGTGCGGTTAAAATCAATATAGACACCATACACCCTGTTGAATCCACGTCAACCACTATTTTCAACTATCTTCAATTATTTGCTATTTAAATGAATTAACTTGTATTTGTTTTCGGTGGGTGAAAACAATTCATTTGGAAAAAATTGTCTTGTAAGTCGTTGTAATCGTTCTGTTGTGTAGTAGTAGTATTATATTATATTATATTAATATATTATATATACTATATACACCCCCTTCTCTCCTCTTTCTTCCTCCGCGTAATTGAATTTCACTTTTAGAGATATTAAGGCGAATTAAATCAATCAATTCAGAACATATTGATATCATTGGCTTTTTCAGGATGAATTAAAAATATTCAATGAAAACAAATAGGCAAATCATGGCTAAGTTATTGATATAACTGGTTAATGTATTGAAATCAATTCATTGGCTTGCACAGCATTCAACATTGCTTTATCATTGGGGTATGGTTAATGAAGAAGTAGTGAAATCGCTGATTGATCGAACCGCCTTTATCATGATGAGGGAGGGTTTGTTTAGTGTAGATATACCCGATGATGTGGCTCGTGGAATGAAGCGAGAAACATATTATGAAGTGAAATCATGGCTCCGTGGCGTTAAGCGTGCGGTAGTTTTGGAGGCCAACACAAATGGCTAGAAAGCTCACACCCAAGCAGAAAAAATTCGTAGAAGAGTATTTAATTGATCTAAATGCCACGCAAGCGGCTATCAGAGTATGACCAAGAAGAAACCCAAAAACCAACATAAAAAGAACGGCAGACCCACCAAAATGACGGAAATCACAGTCCAAAAACTGGAAGAGGCGTTTGCCCTTGGCTGTACTGACGTAGAAGCTTGTTTTTATGCCGGCATTGTTAAGCAAACGCTTTATGAATATGAGAATAAACACCCAGAGTTTAATGACCGTAAGGCTGCTCTCAAGGAATCTCCCGTGTTATTGGCTCGCACATCGGTAGTTAAAGCCATACCTGGTGATCCTGATCTGGCTCTGAAATACCTTGAGCGTAAGAAAAAGGATGAGTTTAGCCTTAGGCAGGAAACGGCCATTAGTGGCTCACTAGATCTTGAGAATGCTACCAGAGAAGAGCTTGAGGCTGAACTGGCTGCATTGAAGGGGGAAGATTGATGGCAAATAAGGGAGAGATAAACTGGCAATACGAGGAGGCTGGTGACAGGATTATTCGCGTGCATCCTGAACATGCGCCGGAATATTCCAAAGACGACGGCAAAACGTGGGAAAAGCTCACATTCAATGACCGTCATCACGGGGTAGACTGGCCAAAGAAAATCTTTATTGGAGTTGGCTGATGGAATGGAATGAGATTATAAATTACTGGGTCTACGTGGCCACAATCTTTTTGGCTGTGCCGGCTATTGGGTATTTGTATTTTTATATTCAGGAACTAGTGCGAGACCGCAAGAAAGGTTAAGTTTTGTCGGCTCAAACACAAACCACCAAAGAGCTAATCCGCGAAATACAGGTTAGGCAGAAGCTCAAGCATCTAATATCAACCAACACACTAGATGATTTTGAGCCATATGAATGGCAATCCAAATTCTACGCTGCTGGCAAGAATAATAAACAACGATTACTCATGGCCGCCAACAGGGTTGGCAAGACATTCAGCGAGGCCAGAGAGTTTGCTTATCATGCTACTGGTCTGTATCCGGACGACTGGGAGGGCATAAAATTCAAGCACGCGCCAAAGATGTGGGCGCTGGGTGTATCATCTGAGCAAATCCGTGATGTAATCCAGAAAGAATTGCTTGGTGATGTGATCGATGGCGAGGATTTTGGCAAGGGCGCTATTCCTCTCAAGACAATCAAAATGGATTCAATCATCCGCGCACCCACTACGCGTGGCTTGGTTAAGGATCTCAAGGTGTATCACGCGCCATCCAAGTCATATTCATCGATCAGTTTCAAGGCATACGAGCAAGGCCAGCATATTCTCATGGGTCAGGGCATTGATTTTATTTGGATTGATGAAGAACCCAAAGACGAAAAGATATATCCTCAGTGCGTTATCCGTACCGCAACAGGCGATCAAGGTCGTGGCGGTCATGTGGTGTTGACATTTACACCTGAGAATGGGCGAACACCGCTCGTATCACATTTCCTTGATGACATACAGCCAGGGCAATACATTCAAAACGTCACCTGGGACGACGCGCCGCATCTTAGCGATGATGTCAAAGAGCAGTTGCTTGGTGCAATTCCAGAATACCAGCGTGAAATGCGTTCCAAGGGTATTCCGATCCTTGGCTCCGGTGTAATCTTCCCGATTGGTGATGGTGATATCAAGGTCGCACCATTTGTATGCCCTGATCATTTTCATGTGTTGGATGGTATGGATTTTGGTTGGGATCATCCGCAAGCCCACATTCAACTATGGATCGATTTGGAAGAAGATATCACGTACCTGGCTCATGCCTGGAGTAAATCAGAGCGAGATGCCGGTCAAGCCTGGACTGCTGTAAAGTCCTGGGCCAAAGATGTGCCGAGTGCCTGGCCTCCTGATGGCCTGCAACACGAAAAAGGTGGTGGCGATGTTCTTCGTGATGACTACAAAACCGCTGGATTTGATATGATTGAGACTCACGCCACTCATGCCGAGGGTGGTGTATCGGTTGAGGTTGGTCTGTGGCAAATGCTCCAGGACATGCGCGATGGTAAATTCAAAGTGTTCTCTACCTGCCGTGAGTTCTTTGAAGAGAAATTATTGTATCACCGCGATGACAAGAGTAAAATTGTCAAGATGAAAGACGATGTGATCTCTGCCACTCGTTATGCCTACATGATGAAACGATATGCTATTCCAATGGGATCCATAAAGAAGCTACGGCAAAATGCTGGTGTGGGTGCTTCTGCCCCTGCTATCCATGACTTCGATCCATATGCAGAAACAGGTGATGATTAAAAAACCAGAAGACAAAAACAAACACACCTATGTTCCGGCACCGTTTTTTTGCATACAGAGAGTGGCGCAGTCTGGTAGCGTATGGGCTTTGGAAGCCTGGGGTCGCAGGTTCAAATCCTGCCTCTCTGACCAATCTAGTTGACTGTGTTTTCCGTTCGGGTTATAAATAAAGAGCAGCAATTTCAATCAGTTGAAGGGTGTTCAACGATATGACAACATATGATCCAGAACCAACCAGACAATATTGCGAGGAAATTGGCCTTGAGTTCAGCCTAGATGACTGGAGCGCGTTTGTTCAACGTGCTAAAGGCGTTTAACTATGTGCATGTCAACCCCTAAACCTCAAGCTCCTCCTCCGCCACCTCCAGCACCAAAGCCAGCCACGAAAGCAAACGAAAGTGTTCGTAGAGCTAGGGGCGAGTCAGTGAAAAAGAGTCGTAGCCAAGCTGGTGATGCATCAACCCAACTCACGGGGCCACGCGGTTTAATGGCTAAAGCAAACACAGCGAATGCAACACTGCTAGGTGGCTAATGGCTAAGACCGGAAGAGATTATTTCGATTACCGTTTAGAGCAAATGCGATCCGAAAGGTCAAGCTGGACTACGCATTGGCGCGATCTCAATAAAAACTTTCAGCCTCGCCGTGGTAAGTTCGATACCTCTGATACCAATAAAGGCAATAAGCGAAATCAACTTTCTAACAACACGCCCTTGTTTGCGAAGCGTGTACTCCGTGCGGGAATGATGACTGGTGCAACCAGTCCGGCGCGGCCTTGGTTTAAGCTTGGGCCACCCGATCCTGACATGGCAGATTTCGGCCCTGTGCGGGGTTGGCTGGATGACGTACAAGATGTGATGTATCGTGTCTTTGCGTCGTCCGGTTTATATCGTGCGCTTCCTTCAATCTATGAGGAGTGTGGCACTGTTGGTACAGCCGCGATGCTACAGGAAGAAGATTTTGAGAACGTCACTCGCTTTACAGTGTTTACTGTTGGTGAATACATGCTTGATATTAACGGAAAGAACATGGTCGATACGTTCGCTCGTGAATATCAGCAGACTGTCCACCAGATTGTGACCAAGTTTGGCCTTGAGAATTGTTCTGATAATATCAAACAGCTATTTGAGTCTGGCAATCTAAGCTCCCGTTTTGAAATCCGTCACATCATTGAGCCTAATGATAAGCCGGTCGATGATATTCCAAGGTTGGAGGGCTTTGCTTTTCGGTCTGTTTACTATGAGACGGGCAACCGAGCTGGCTTCAATCAGTATTTATCTGTCAAAGGATACCATGAGTTTCCTGTTCTCGCGCCTCGCTGGGATACAAAACCTGGTGACACATATGGCATTTGTCCTGGCATGGATGCTTTGGGTGATGCCTTTGCATTGCAAGTGCAGGAAAAAGAAAAGGGCAAAGCTGTTGCCAAGATGGTTGCGCCACCAACAACTGCACCATCCGCATTAAGGAACACACAAATATCACTGCTACCTGGTGCAAATAATTTCACAGACGATCCGAACAACGTGTTTCGTGCCATCTATCAGATCAATCCGCGTGTTGAGGAGTTGGCTGGAGATATTAGCAGGACTGAAGATCGTATTAATCGTGCGTTCTACGTTGATATGTTCTTGATGATTCAGAATGACAACCGTAATCAGCGCGCCACAGCTACAGAGATTGCTGAGAAGCACGAAGAAAAACTGTTGCAGCTTGGCCCTGTGTTGGAAAACCTGAATGATGAGCTGCTTGATCCGATTATTAATCGTACATTCAATATGCTTGTTCGTGCAAGCGAGCCAGGTTGGAAGGGTTTCACTGATAAGATGATGATCCCGCCTCCTCCTCCGGAGTTGGAAAATGTTGAGCTTCGTGTTGAATACACCTCTATCCTCGCTCAAGCACAGAAAATGGTAGCGACTAGCGCGGTTGAGCGTTGGGTTGGATTCGTTGGTAACATGGCAACCATTCCTGGCCTTGAGGATTCCACCGATAAAATCAATGGAGATGAGATTGCTGATCTTATGGCCAGGGATTTGGGTGTGCCAAACGCGGCTGTGTTTACTGATGATGAGGCCGCTGAGAAGAGGCAAGCTAGAGCCGAGACAATGCAACAACAACAAATGGCAGAACAAACTGCTCAGATGGCTGATAGCGCTAAAGTGTTGAGCGAAACAGAAACAACTGGTAATAGCGTGTTGTCTGATATTATAGGGGCTAATTCATAATGGCCAATAATATTGCAAAGATGTCAGAAAAACAACGTCAAGCACAACGCATGGCTGATATGTTGGATCTGCTTTCTCGTGAGCAAGGTCGTCGCATCATCTGGGAGATAATGGAAACCTGTGGTATGATGTCCAGCAATCCTCATCATGACTTGGCTCAAATGAGCCGAGCTGAGGGCAAGAGAGAAATAGGTGTTAATTTACATGATTGGGTGATGGAAGCTGCGCCCGCATCATTTTTGAAAATGCTTCAAACCCGCGCACAAGAACTGGAGAAAACTAATGGCTGAAGATAATACTGGAGATACAGGCGATGCTGGTGCTGAAAGCACCGCTACTGACGACACTGGTGCAGAAAATGCAACTGGTTCTGATGACGCCAACAAAGAATCTACGTCAAACGACACCGATGCCAATGGCACAGACAAAGGTGATGACGCAGATAAGACCGCCGACAACGACAAAACCAAGAAGGACTCGGACGACGATGCTGAAAAAAGCAAAGACGACGATGAAAAGGGTGATGACGATGAAGGCACCGAGCCGCTAACTGCTGATGATTTTGAGTTTGCAGAAGGTGTTGAGGTTGATAAAGGGATGCTGAATGAGTTTTTGGAGGTAGCTAATAATAAAGAGCTGACTTCCAAAGAACAGAATCAGGCTCTTGTCAATCTATATGCCCAAAAGCAACAAGCAGCGTTGGATGCTCAATACCAATCGTGGGACGATACTCGGAATGCCTGGAAGACTGAAGCAAAGGCTGACAAAGAAATAGGTGGGGCTGCGTTTGATGAAAACCTAGCTCATGCCGGAAAAGCTTTGGCACACTTTGGCTCTAAAGAACTCAAAGAGTTCGGTGAGCAGTACGGTTGGGCAGATCATCCTGAGTATTTACGCATGATGGTACGTGTCGGTAAGACTCTATCTGAAGATAACTCCTCTGGTAATCAAGGAGGTGGTGACACTCAGACGCCTATTGAAAATCGTTGGTATGGTACTGGCGATAAAAAATGACCAATAAAAGGAGATAGCTCATGGCTACTATTGGTAATACATTTCTTGGTTTAGCTGATATTTATAAAGGCTCAACTAAGAATGGTCAGGTTGCAGACATAATTAATATGTTGCGACAGACCAACACGATCATGGAAGACGCTATTGCACGCGAGTGTAATGAAGGCAAATCCCATAAACACACTGTTCTGTCCGGTTTACCGGCTGTAACGTGGGGTAAGCTTTATCAGGGTATTCCTAACAGCAAGGCTACGCGTACTCAGGTGACTGATACAACTGGTTTTGTCGAAGGTCGTTCCACTGTTGATGCTCGCTTGGCTGACGTTGAGCCAAATATTGAAGCATTCCGTTTGCAAGAAGCCCAAAGCTTTTTGGAAGCAATGTCTCAAGAAGCGTGTCGTTCAATTTTCTATGAGAATGCAGATACAAATCCTGAGAAGATTACTGGTCTTGCACCACGTTTCTCTTCTTTGACTGCGGAAACTGGTTCTCAGATTATTGATGCAGGCGGTACTGGTAATGACAACACATCTGTGTGGTTTGTAACCTGGGGTACTGACTCTGTTAATCTGCTTTATCCCAAAGGTTCAAGTGCTGGCCTTACTCGTGAAGATCACGGTAAACAGCGTGTGCTTGATACTGATGGAAATGCTTACTACGCTCTCGAAGAAACTTTCCGCTGGCATCTTGGTGTTGCGGTTCGTGACTGGAGAAAAGTTGTTCGCATCTCAAACATCGATGTATCAGCAATGATCGCTGATCCTAACAGCGTCGATGGAAGCAACAACAGCATGTACCACTTTATGCGGAAAGCTTATTACCAGTGTCACGGTATGCGCTCTTTGGATAACGGTGCAAACGGTGTTGGTTCCAGCATGGATGGAAACTTTGGCATGGGCAGAACTTCTGTCTACATGAACAAAGATGTTCTTGAAGCTCTGGATGCATCTAGTGTGAACAGTGGTTCCACTGATAACTTTGTCCGTCTAACTCCTCGTGAGGTAGAAGGCAAAGAGGTTCTGACATATCGTGGCTTGCCACTCCGTCAGGTGGATCAACTGGTTAACACTGAGGCTCGTATTACTTAATACGCGTGTGGTTTTAAACTAAAGAGAAAGGAATTTTAGCTATGGCTATTATATCTGCACAAGAAATATATTCGGATCAGCAAGTGATTACGGCATCGGCTGCTAGTACGAATGTAATTAACTTTGGTACTCCTGGTACTTGGGTTCACGCTACCACTCCTATAGTGGACGACAAAGGGCCATCTAAGATTTGCCTTGGTGTTCAGGTCACAGAAGACTTTGATGCTTTGACAAGTTTAGGCATTGCCTTTGAAACAGATAACAACGCAGCGTTTGCATCTGCTACGGTAGTCTATACTGAAACGATCCTATTGGCCGATCTAGTGGCTGGTAAGAAAACTTCAGTACGGCACATCCCGTTCAATACATTGGAGCCATACACTCGTGTGAATTACACGGTGAACGGTTCTAATCCTACTGTGGGTAAAATCACAGCGGGTATCATTGAACTTGAGAGTGCCTGGGGCAGTCGTTAACAACTAAATTGGGTGGGGTGTCCTTGGGTGGGCATCCCCTCTCTTAGAAACCGCACAGAAAACAGGGAATAAATGTTATGAAAGTTATAGCCAAACAAGTGGGTGAGCATCCTCAAGGTACGTGGAGACAGCCAGGTGAAAAATTTGAGTTCTACGGTAAGAAGATGGCTTCGTGGATGATGACGGAAGCAGAGGCAGTAAAAACCAAAGCTGAGAACAGATCCGATGCCGAAGATGCCGCTGAAATTAATAGAGCTGTCTTTGAGGCTACGGCCAAGGTCAAGGCCAAGATCAAAGCCAGGAAAGAAGCTAAGAATTTGGGTGCAAAAATTGGTGAGGCTCTTGCCAAAGAAAAAGCTAAATCTCCTGAAGAGCTTCCTGAAAAAGAAAAACATGAAGACACTCCCAAACAAGAAAAGGCTGAGGAGCCTGATGAATTTTATGCAGTCCACAGAGGTGCTGGTAAATGGGATGTCTTCGGGCAGAATAAAAAGATCGTCGAAAATGGTGGCGATCTAAATAAAGCTGATGCGTCCGCATTAGTTGAACTGCTTCTCGCTGAATAAGGCGGGGGCGCAACATAAGGAGAAGTTGAGATGGCTTCATTCACAGGCGTTGGTGACAACGTTATATTATCGTTACCAGCAAGGGGTGAGGACGTTCTTGTTTCTCTTTCTGGTACATACAGCATGGTTATCGAGCTGCAAGAGAAAAAGGGCGAGGGTGCCTGGACAACTCTGAGAACCTACAGCACCGTAAATGGTACTGTTGCAGACTACTACACCACTCAAAAGTTTGGCGAGGTGCTACGCTTAATCGTGATTACCGATACTAGCGGTACCGCTGTTGCCACACTGACCGATGAATCTGATAAGGTTCTTCACGAGTTTGGTGGTGTTGGCATTAATCCGGCGCCTCTCCAGGTCTTACAGTCTGGGACTAAGATCAATGGTGTAGCTCACATAGCTGGTGGTATGCAAAGAACAAGTGAAAGCTTGGTTGATGTAACTACTGCCACCTTGACTCTGACAGCGGCACTTCATGCTGGTCGTACTCTCATGCTAAATCGTGCTGCTGGCGTAGCTCTTACGCTTCCAGAAGCAACTGGTACTGGCAATAAGTACACAGTGTTTGTGGAAACTACAGCTACGGGCGCTCACAGTATTGTTTCTGAGGGTGCTGGTAAGTTTGCTGGTGGCGTTGCGATTGCTACTGACATTGCCGGTGTGGTTATGCTTGCGAACTCTGCTGCCGATGTTGGGTTGTCAATGAGTGGCACGACTACTGGTGGTGTTAAAGGGTCGTTCTACAACGTGACAGATGTTGCTCCTGATCTTTGGATGGTCGATGGTTTCTTGATCTCCACGGGTGATGAAGCATCTCCGTTCACTACATAAGACTAACTGGCGGGGTCGCACAGCCCCGTCAACTCTTACAAGGGATAATGATATGATTAGCATGAAGAGAAAAAAGAAAAAGGATGGCGGCAAAGAAGTGGCTATGGATATGGAGGAAAGCCCCTATCCGTATGGCTTGGAAGTTAGCCTGGATGAAGAGAGCATGAAAAAACTTGGTATTGGCACCATGACTGTTGGCTCTGAGGTTCAATTCATTGCTAAGGCAAAGGTCACAAGCGTTTCAGAGTATGAGCATGAAGGCAGTAAAAAAAGCGAAAATATGTCATTACAGATCACAGATATGGACATTGATATGGCTCATGATTCAGATGTGGCTAAAAGATTTTATGGTGAAGATAAGGATAAATAGATATGGGATCAGTAAGCAAAGCTCAAATATGTAACCTTGCCCTTGCCCACATCAATCAGACTGAGACGCAAATCTCAAATCTGGATACTGATACCGGCACAATAGCTATCCAGTGCCGTATTCATTATGATGTTGCTAGGGAGTTTGTTCTTTCTGCTCACCATTGGAATTTTGCCAAGAAGCGGGTTGTTCTAACGGATATTGGAGGCCCCCCAACAAATTGGCTATATCGATACGATTATCCATCAGACTGTTTGAAGGTGCGAGAGA
>Ga0222674_1000491_pt1 | contig 13936 bp, 12 predicted proteins | sample AntAcemetagen866_FD_179804 | JGI IMG/M metagenome (GOLD analysis project Ga0222674, IMG submission 179804) | Saline water microbial communities from Ace Lake, Antarctica - #866 | ecosystem: Environmental > Aquatic > Non-marine Saline and Alkaline > Saline | place: Antarctica: Ace Lake...
TTCTTCGCCAGGCTCGCCAAGCGCCGCCTCAAACGCGGCGTGTTCCGCTCACTCGCCGACCTGCAAGCGGCCATCAACCGCTTCCTCGACGAGCACAACGCCTCGGACCCCAAGCCCTTCAACTGGATCGCAGATCCAGACAGAATCATCGCCGCCGTCAGACGTGGGCACCAAGTGTTAGATTCTATCCACTAGTCCAGCCAAGATCCCGATCATCAGGCTCCGCGCATCCCATGTCAGGCCAAATCTGCCAATGGGTTCCGTTCACGGGTCGTAGCATCGTTGTGCGTCGGTGGGACAGCCCCGGCTCAACGTCAAGCCGCAGCACATTCTCCCGCCGGAATAAGACGCTGAAGCTGTACTTGTAGGGCACCCTGCGAAGGTGGGCTTGAACGATCAACCGGCCATAAGGCAGATCAAACACCGTCGCCTGAAGCCGACTCCGAGCAACCACATAGTCGGGATGGTTCGCAGCCGACCATCGCAACCGGAAATCGGCGACTTTAGGCGCCGCTAGGAAGTCCCGTATGTCGTCGTCTCCGGCCACCTGACCCCGCCGCACGACTGTGTCGACGGAGTCAGGCGGCAAAAGCACGCGTTGTCAAAGCTTTCGCTGAATCGCCTTTAAGATGCGCTCGACCAACAGGTCGTAGTCAGTTCGCGTCAGCGGGCGATGCGCATCAAAACCGCGGAGGATGCCCCCCATAGGTCACGCGCTTGCCTTCGATGCCCTTCTTCGAACCGCACAGCAGGTACGTGGCCAGAAGTCACTTGTTCAGCGGGATCTTCGAGCGCTCGAAAACGGTGCCGACCGTCACGGTGAACTGCTGGCGGCAGGCGTAGCACTTGTACAGGCCCGGCCGGTGCGACTTGCCCTTCAAGTTCGCCGATCTCTTCAACCGTTCCACAGTGCGGGCAAACCGGACCGTTCGGCCAGCGAACGGACTCCAGATGCAACCTTGCCGCGTCGGGATCAGTGAAAACGGGGTTGGTGAGATCGACAGTCATAACCGGCTCCATTCCTTACGGAATTAGATGTAGGCGCCGGAAATGGGTTTTTTAAGTATATACTCGCCACTATATGTTATAATTCACCCGATCTGAAGCAAGAAAGAATTGCTGAATATTTATGAGAGCAAAGCAACATTTCAAGTATCTGCGTGCCGGGATCGCGGCCGTCGGCGGCGGGGTTCCGGTAATTGGAGGAGCGATCTCGGCCAGCATGGCCCTGTGGTCCGAAAGTGAACAAGAAGAGGTGAGTGCTGCCCTCGAGAAGTCTGTGGAGCAGATCAACGCTCATATTGGCAATATCGATCGTACTATGGCTATTGTGCTTCGACACCTTGACAACCTCTCTCGCAACAATGAATCACTCAATCCTGCAGAGATGAGAGCCGCGCTGACGTCGTGGACTCGCCAAGTTAGCAACACTTCAATTTCGAAGTGGAATTCTAAAGGCATTGATAGTTTGCGAATCACAACACGTTTTTGGTGGCAGGCGCATTATGTCATTCATAATTTTGATGCTTTGGAACACACTAGGATTGGAGATTTTCTGGATACATGTTATGCTTGGATCAATAATTATCAAAAAATCCCGGAATTTGACTATGGAAAATCGTGGATTCTCCGCGACATTTGTCGTGAGAAATACTGGAGAAGCGTTGGATCATCCTGGATTGGTTCTCAGCAGACGCTAGATCGCCGAGATCCGAGGCGAATTCTTGATCCTGTGTATTTTCCCGGGTCTAAACTAGAAATCATTATATTGACCTGACAGCTTAATCGTTGTCACAGGGGCGTGTTTGATCATGACGGCGGTTGCCATGAGCAGTCAGGTGTCCGGAGGAAAGCGATTCGATCCTAACGGGTCGTGAACTCCATCGACCGCCCGGGTCGGAACTCGCCGTACCCCTCCGGCGCCACATTCCCCCACCCGCTTGCCGCCGTCCCCTGCGCCGACTACCGTCCGGCGCCATGACGCTGTTCGATCTCGCCATGCCGGCGCTGCGCTGCCTCGACCCGGAGACCGCGCACCGCCTCACCGTCCGCACCCTCGGCGCCGGGCTGGGTCCGGCCGACCGTTCGCCGGTGCCGGCCGGGCTCGGCCAGCGGGTGTTCGGCCTCGACTATCCGCACCCGGTCTGCCTGGCCGCCGGCTTCGACAAGTCGGCGGAGTGCTGGCGGGGGCTGCAGCGGCTCGGCGTCGGCGCGGTCGAGGTCGGCACGGTGACGCCGCGCCCGCAGGCCGGCAACCCGCGGCCCCGGCTGTTCCGGCTGCCGGACGACCGGGCGGTGATCAACCGCAACGGCTTCAACAACGACGGGCTGGCGGCGGCGGCGGCGCGGCTGGCGCAGCGCGACCGCCGCACCGGTATCGTCGGCATCAACATCGGCGCCAACAAGGACACGGCGGACCCGGTCGACGACTACGTCCACGGCATGCGGCTGCTGGCGCCCCTGGCCGACTACGTGACCATCAACGTCTCGTCGCCGAACACGCCCGGCCTGCGCGACCTGCAGGGCGAGGGCCAGCTCGGCCGGCTGCTGGCGGCGGCGCTCGCGGCGCGCGGCGAGGCGTGCGGGGCGAACGCACCGCCGGTGCTGCTGAAGATCGCGCCCGACCTGGCCGACGGCCAGCTCGAGGCGATCGTCGAGACGGCGGTGGCGCGCGGCGTCGACGGCCTGATCGTGTCGAACACCACGGTGGCCCGGCCCGAGTCGCTGCGCGGCGGCGCGCGGACCGAGACCGGCGGCCTGAGCGGCCGGCCGCTGTTCGCGCCGTCGACAAGGGTGCTGGCGCGGGCCTATCGGATCGCCGCCGGCCGGCTGCCGCTGGTCGGAGTCGGCGGCATCGAGGACGGGGCCACCGCCTATGCCAAGATCAGGGCCGGCGCCCGGCTGGTGCAGCTGTACACGGCGCTGGTGTATAACGGTCCGGGGCTGTTCCGCCGGATCCGCGACGAACTCGCGGCGCTGATGCGGGCGGACGGACTCACCCGCATCGGGGACGCGGTCGGCCTGGACGCCGACCGGCTCGCAGACGAATAGGAGCAACGCCATACTCGGCCACGTCCTGATCGCCATCGTCTATCTGGCCCTTGCCGGCGCCGCTGGCGCCGCGGCCGACTGGCTGGGTCTGGCATCGGCGCCCGTCGTCGGCTTCGGCATCGCGGTGGTCGCCGTGATGCTGCATCTCGCCGTCGCCCAGCGGCGGCGCGCCGGCGTGCTGGAGATCCGGGTCCGCGAGCTGATGCGCGACGTCGACGGCCTGCATGTCGAGGTCGATGCGGCACGGGCCGAGCTCGAGACCATGCGCATCCGGCTCGACGACATGCCGGACGCCGAGAAGCTGTCGTCCGAGCTGAAGGTCCTCGGCGGGCTGCTGCGCCAGCTGTCGGAGAAGAAGGAGGCGGCGGTCGCCGGCAAGGTGCTGGCGGCGCCCGGCGCCAGGGCCGGCACCGGCGCCGAGATCAGGCATTCGACGGCGCCGACCGTGGTGCTGGGCGAGGCCGAGCTGCTGGAGGCGGTCGAGCGCGGGCTGCGCGAGGAGAAGGTCGAGCTGTACCTGCAGCCGGTGGTCAGCCTGCCGCAGCGCCGGCGGCGGTTCTACGAATGCTACTCGCGGATCGTCACCGAGAACGGCCGCCTGATCACCCCCGAACAGTATATCCCGGTGGCCGAGCGCGCCGGGCTGGTGGCGGCGATCGACAACCTGCTGCTGGTACGCTGCGTCCAGCTGGTGCGCCGGGCCCGCCGCGACCAGCCGGATGTCGGGTTCTTCTGCAACATTTCCAGCGCATCGCTGGCGGATGCCGACTTCTTCGCGGACTTCATCGGCTTCATGGCGGAGAACAAGCAACTCGCCGAGACCCTGATCTTCGAGTTCGACCAGGCCAGCATCGCCGTCGGCGACTATGTCACGCGCATGAACCTGCAGCGTCTGCGCGGCTTCGGCTACCGGTTCTCGCTCGACCAGGTGACCGACATGGACTTGAACCTGGAGGACCTGGCGTCCCAGGGCTTCCGCTACATCAAGATCGGGGCGCACATGCTGCACGAGCTGGCGCGCGGCGACGACCCGGTGCTGGACATGCGGGCCCTGAAGGGCGCCCTGGACCGCAACGCCATGGACCTGATCGTCGAGAAGATCGAGAGCGAGGACATGCTGCTCGACATGCTGGAGCTGCGCGTCGATTTCGGTCAGGGCTACCTGTTCGGAGAGCCGCGACCGCTGGCCGGGGCCAGTTGATGGGGGCCGGCTGACACACCGCGAGGATTGGATGTTCGACAGGATCGACGGCCTGGCGGCGATCGCCGACCGCTATGACGGCTACATTTTCGATGTCTGGGGCACGCTGTACGACGGCGGGGCCGCCTATCCGCAGGCGCTGACCGTGCTGCAGGGGCTGGCCGATGCCGGCAAGGCGGTGGTGGTGTTGTCGAACTCGCCGCGCGCCGCGCCGGTGGTCGCTGAACGGCTCCACGGCATCGGCATTCCGGCGGCGTTGTATCGCGAGGCGATCACCTCGGGCGGCGAGAGCCACCGGTACCTGCGCGACCTGCCCGATGGCTTCCACGCCGGTCTCGGACGGCTCGCCTACGGCTTCGCGCCGGATCGCTTCGGCCACATCCTGCCCGGCACCGGGTTCGAGGCGACGTCCGACCTGGAGGCGGCGGACTGGATCCTGAACGCCGGCCCGGTGACCGGGTTGGACACGGTGGCCGACTACGAGGCGCCGCTGCGGCGCGGCGTCGAGCGCGGCCTGCCGATGCTGTGCGCCAACCCGGACAAGGTGGTCTACGACCGCGGTGTCCGCATGATCCACGCCGGTGCGCTCGCGCAGCGCTACGAGGAGCTGGGCGGGCAGGTGCACTACCATGGCAAGCCGCATGCCCCGGTCTTCGAGCGCTCGATCGACGTGCTGGGCGTGCCGTCGGCCCGGGTTCTGATGGTCGGCGACAACCGGGCGACCGACATCGCCGGCGCCGCGGCCGCCGGGCTGGACTCCCTGCTGCTCGCCGACGGCGTGCATTGCGACGCGCTGCTGGTCGACGGCCGGTTGGCCGACGACCGGCTCCGCAGCTTCCTGGCGACGCCGGGCCCGCAGCCGCGCTGGGTCGCCGTGCGCCTGGACTGGTAGGGCAGGACGCCCGTCAGGCCGCCTTGTCGGCATGCTCGCTGGCCCGGAGCACGTCCAGCGCGGTCCCGAGAAAGCCGCCGTCGCCGCGGCCGCCGTCGGCATGCCGGCGCTCCAGGGTCTCGGCCATGCTCCGGAAGTAGAGCAGCAGGAATATCCGCAACGACGACGACATCGACGAGCGGGCCCGGTGTCGGTCGACCTCGGTGCAGAGCGTGTCGATGCCGATCGCCTCGCGATGGCAGACATCGATCAGGGCCTCCCAGACATGGCCTTCCAGGCTGATGCTGGTACGACGGCTTCCGATGGTCACGTTTCGACGCAGGCGGTAGCCGGTGTTGCCGGTGTTCGTCAGAACAGCCTCCCCGTTCCGGGAGATCCTTCGTGCACGACCGTCGACGAGTGCAATGCGGTCGCGCGGGGATGTTAACCATGCGTGCCGGTATGTTAACCATGTTGTGTCGGGATCGGGAGTCCGGTCGGCCCGGCGCCGGTATCGATGAGAACCTGCCTGCTCCGGGCTTGTTCTTGTGTGCGGTCCGGGAATCCAATAGAATATTTACGTATTGAAATTTATAGGATTTGGACGATGGCGGGAGAGCTTGAAGGCCAGCTCGACAAGGTCGGCTGGCAGTTGCTTCGGGTTCTGCAGGAAGACGCCCGGCTTTCCTACAGCGAGCTCGGTCGGCGGGTCGGCCTGTCCTCGCCGGCAGTGGCGGAACGGGTGCGGCGCATGGAGGATTCCGGGGTCATCACCGGGTACCGGGCGCTGGTCGAGCCGTCGAAGCTCGGCTATCCGACCACGGCCTTCATACACCTGAAGGTCACCGGCGAGCAACACAACCGGATCGCCACCATGGCGCATACCCTGGCCGAGGTTCAGGAATGCCATCACGTCACCGGCCAGGACAGCTACATGATCAAGGTGATCGTGTCGTCGATGGTGCATCTGGAGCATGTGATCGCCCAGCTCCGCACCTACGGCGAGACCACCACGTCGATCGTGCTGTCGTCGCCGGTCAAGGCAAAGATGGTTATGGCCGGGCCGAGCGTGCGGGTCGGGCCGCAGTTGCCGCCGATCGCCTACGAGAGCACCGGCTGATCAGCCCTTGCGCAGGTCCAGTACGGTCCCGCCGGTCATCGCCTGCAAGTCGGCGGGCGTCAGTTCGAAAACCGCATTCGGCGTGCCGGCCGCACACCAGATCCGCTCCAGGACCATGAGGTCGGCGTCGAGATAGACCGCCGGGGCGACGGCATGGCCGATCGGCGCGACGCCGCCGATGGCATAGCCGGTCGAGGCACGGACGAACTCGGGATCGGCACGGGCGAGCGGTTCGCCCAGCAGTTCCGCGACTTTCTTCTCGTCCACGCGGTTCACACCGCTCGCCACCACCAGCACCGGGCGGCCGCTTTCGGCGGCCCGGAAGACCAGCGACTTGCCGATCTGCGCGACCGTGCAGCCGCAGGCCGCCGCCGCTTCGGCCGAGGTCCGGGTGGAATCCGGCATCTCGACCACCTGCAGGTCGAAACCGTGTTCGCCGAGCAGGTCCTGGACACGCTGGGCGCTGGGCTTGAGGGGCATCGACTTCGCTCCGGCTGTGCCATACCGCAGTAGCCGAGACCGGTGGATGCTGGCAATCCTTTCGAAGGGTCGGGCAGCGACGGAGGGCGCGACCTCCTTGACCGCCTCGGATGCTGCACGCAGCATCGGGTGGAGACGGAAGGATTGGTGTCGCAATGGACTTCAGCGAAATTCCACACGCCCTGTCGACCTCGGAATCCTCGGGCGACAGCACCGTCGACGCCCTGGTGGCCGGCTCCGCGTACAAGTGGGGCTCGTCCAACCTGATGGGCGAGTCGGTCACCGTCACGTATTCCTTCATGACGGCGAATCCGAGCTACAACAGCGACGATTCGACCTTCGCGGTGTTCAACGACACCATGCAGGACGCCGCCAGGCTGGCATTGGCCGCGTGGGCGAGCGTCGCCACCATCAGCTTCGTGGAGGTCGCGGACTCCGGTGACGGCGGCAGCATCCGCTTCGGCTCCAACGCGCAGACGGACTCGGCCGGCTACGCCTACTATCCGTCGACCAGCGCGATCGGCGGCGACGTCTGGATCAGCAACCTGTTCTCGTACAACACCAGTCCGGAAGTCGGCGGCTTCGGCTACCTGACGCTCATGCACGAGGTCGGGCACGCCATCGGCCTCAAGCATCCGGGCGCGTATTCGTCCGGAGACGAGTCGCCGTACCTGTCGAGCGACGTCGACAACACCGACAACACCGTGATGTCGTACACCGACGGCAGCGTGCTCTATCCGACTTCCCTGGGCCCGTACGATACCCTGGCGGCGCGCTACCTCTACGGGTTCTCCGGCACCGGCAGCATCGGCAACCTGACCTTCGGCAGCGATTCCGCCGAGACCTATACCGGCGACGGCGGTACCCAGTACATCCACGCCCGCGACGGCGCGGACTACATCGCGGTGTTCGGCGGCGAGGACGGCATCGTGGCCGGTTCCGGCATCGACACCGTGCTGGCGGGCGACGGGAACGATCTGGTCTACGGCAACAAGGGGGCCGACCTGCTGAGCGGCGGCAGCGGCGCCGACACCCTCTACGGCGGCCAGAACGACGGACCGGAAAGCACCGGCACGCTGAGCGACCAGCCGCTCGCCCTTCGCAACGGCACCGACACGGTATTCGGCGGCGACGGTGCCGACCTGATCTACGGCAACCATGGCGGCGACCTGCTGTTCGGCGGTGCCGGCGCCGATCGCATGTTCGGCGGCCAGGACAACGACACGCTCAGCGGCGGCGGCGGCAGCGACTCGATGTACGGCAATCGCGGCGACGACCTGCTGATCGGCGGCGACGGCTTCGACCGGTTCTACATGGCCGACACCACCGGCAACGACACGATATCGGACTTCACCTACTTCACCGACTACCTGGTGGTGCAGAGCAACGTGAACGGGTCCGGGATATCCAGCGTGAGCGATGTCATCTCGCGGGCGACCCAGAGCGGTGCGGACGTGGTGATCGACCTTGGCGACGGGTATTCGGTGACGTTGCAGAACTACGCCGTGGCGAGCCTGAACAGCTTCGATATCCTGATCGGCTGACCGGATTCAGGGCATCTGGCCGACCTGTGCCGCCCGTAGCCGTGCCGCATCGTCCTCCGGGCGCGACGGGTTGATCGGCAACCCGGAGCCCAGTTCGAATCCGCCCGGCCTGACCACGTCGGGAACGATGCTGAGGGACCAGTGGTCGCTCACCGCATCGCAGTCATGGGACGCCGCGGATCCGATCACCAGATTGTAGGAGTGTTCGCCGAGGGTCGCCTGGAGGCGACCCAGGGTGCGACGCAGGAGAGGCCCCAGCTCGATGGTCTCGGAGGTGCGCGCATCGGCGAATGACGGCTGATGGCGAAACGGTGTGATACGCAGTTCGTAAGGGCTCCTGGCCGCGAACGGTACGGCGACCAGGAAGCGATTCGTAACCTCGACCACGCGCCGGCCGTCCGCCACCTCGTGCCCGAGTTCCTCGCACGTCACGCAGTGGCCGGCCTGCGCCCCACGCTCGCGGGCCCAGCCGGTCTTCACGGCGATCCAGGGCGGCACGATGGCGGTCGCGATCACCTGGGAATGCGGGTGGCGCAGCGAGGCGCCGGCGTCGTGCCCGAAGTTGCGGAACACGAAGGTGGCCTCGATGCCGGGCCGGGCCGAGAGTTCGGTGAAGCGCGTCTGCCATGCGTGGACGATGGCGGCCAGTTCGACGTCGGAGAACGTCACGAGATCGGCGTCGTGGCGTGGCGACTCGATGATGACCTCGTGGTAGCCGAAGCCCGCCAGCCGCCGTTGCCGGTCGAGAGCGACGGGTTGCAGGTCGCCGATCGGCCTCAGCGCCGGGTGCTTGTTCGGGACGACCCGTGTGAACCATCCCGGCATGCCTTCGGCGGGTGCCTGCTCGATGATCGGCGGGAGGAGCTCCTCGTTTCCAGGGCAGAACGGGCACAGCCGATGACCCCCGGCCTCCGGACCGTCGGCATCGTCGGCGCACTCCAGGTCCGACGGTCGCCGGCCACGCTCCGGGGCGATGACCACCCAGGCACCGGTGGTTCCGTCCTGGCGATACTCGCTCACGGCGCGGTCTCGGCGGCGGCGACGCGCTGCTTCACGGCAGCGAAACTGTCCGGGCTCACCGATATCGAATCGATCCCGCAAGCCACCAGGAACTCGGCGAACGCCGGATGGTCGCTCGGCGCCTGCCCGCAGAGCCCGACCTTGGCGCCGGCCTTGTGGGCTTCCGTGATGACGTTTCGGATCATCCACTTCACCGCCTCGTCCTGCTCATCGAACAGGTCCGCCAGGTCCGCGGAGTCCCGGTCGACGCCGAGGGTCAACTGGGTGAGGTCGTTGCTGCCGATCGAGAAGCCGTCGAAGCGCTGGGCGAAGGCCTGGGCCAGGATCACGTTCGACGGGATCTCGCACATGACATAGACCTGGAGGCCGTTCTCACCGCGACGCAGGCCGTTCTCGGCCATGACCTCGAGAACCCGATCCGCCTCGCGGGCCGAGCGGCAGAACGGGATCATGACGATCACGTTGGTGAACCCCATGACCTCGCGGAGTCGTTTGATGGCCCGGCACTCCAGCGCGAAGCCGTCCCGGTAGCGTGGCGAGTAGTAGCGCGAGGCGCCGCGGAACCCGATCATCGGGTTGGCCTCCCGCGGCTCGAAGGCGGCACCGCCGACCAGGTTGGCGTATTCGTTGGTCTTGAAGTCGCTCATCCGGACGATCACCGGATTCGAGTGCAGGGCGGCGGCGATCCGCGCCAGGCCGCGCGACAGCCGGTCCACGAAGTACTCGGTCCGGTCGTCGTAGCCGGCGGTCAGCTCGGCGATCGCGCGCTTGGCGGCCTCGTCCGTCAGGGTGTCGTAGTGCGCCAGCGCCATGGGATGCACCTTGACGAGGTTGGCGATCACGAACTCCATGCGCGCCAGGCCGACGCCGTCGGCCGGCAACCGCCACCAGCGGTATGCCGCCGCGGGGTTGGCGAGGTTGAGCATCACCTTGGTTTGCGTGGCGGGGATTCCGCCGAGGTCGACCGGCACCCGCTCGTATTCCGCCGTCCCCTCGTAGACGAAGCCGCGATCGCCTTCGGCACAGGAGATCGTCACCGCCTGCTCGTCGTGCAGCACCCGGGTCGCGTCGCCGGTGCCGACGATCGCCGGCAGGCCGAGCTCGCGGCTGACGATCGCGGCGTGCGACGTGCGCCCGCCATGGTCGGTGACGATCGCGGCTGCCCGTTTCATGATCGGCACCCAGTCCGGGTCGGTGGTCCGGGTGACCAGCACGGCACCATCGACGAAACCGGCGATGTCGGCGGCGTCGTCGATGACGCACACTCGGCCGCTGACAATGGCGTCGCCGATGCTGAGCCCGGATACCAGCGTCCGTCCCTTGGTGCCGATCCGGTAGGTCCAGAACGCCTCGGTGCCGCGTCTGGACTGAACGGTCTCCGGGCGCGCCTGGACGACGAACAGATCGCCGTTCGCGCCGTCCTTGGCCCACTCGATGTCCATTGGCAGGCCGTAGTGATCCTCGATCACGCAGGCCCAGCGGGCCAGGGCCAGAATCTCGCCGTCGTCGAGGACGAAGGCGGCACGCTCGGCCTTCGACGTCGGCACGTTTCGCGTCGAGCGCTCGTCGTCGGTGGCGTAGACCAGCTTCCGGGCCTTGGCCCCGCGGGTCTTCTCGACGATCGGGGTGAGCGAGGCGTCCGCCAGCAGCGGCTTGAACACCTGATACTCGTCGGGGTCGACCGCCCCCTGCACGACGTTCTCGCCGAGGCCCCAGGCGGCGTTGATCAGCACGACCTTGTCAAAGCCGGTCTCGGTGTCGATCGAGAACATCACGCCGGCGCTGCCGAGGTCGGCGCGCACCATGCGCTGTACGCCGATCGACAGCGCCACCTTCATGTGGTCGAAGCCCTTGGTGCGGCGGTAGCTGATGGCACGGTCGGTGAACAGCGACGCGTAGCATCGCCGGCAAGCGGCCATCAGGGCGGTTTCGCCGCGGATGTTCAGAAAGCTCTCCTGCTGGCCGGCGAAGCTGGCGTCCGGCAGGTCCTCGGCGGTGGCGCTGGAGCGTACCGCGACGTCGACGTCGGCGCCGCCGGCGCGTCGGCAGAGCTCGCGATAGGCCGCCCGGATCGCGGCCGCGAGGTCCGCCGGCCAGTCGCCGGCCAGCAGGGCTCTGCGGATCTCCGAGCCGGCATCGGCGAGCGACAGCTTGCCGGCATCGTGTTGCGCGAGCGTCCCGGTGATCGTTTCCCGCAGTCCGTTGTGCTCGAGGAACCGCCAATAGGCGTCGGCCGTGGTGGCGAACCCAGGTGGTACCCGCACGCCGGCGGCCGACAGGTTGCCGATGAGCTCGCCGAGCGAGGCGTTCTTGCCGCCGACCCGCGGAACGTCGTCGCGGCGCAGGTCCTCGAACCAGGCGATCAGCGGAACATCCCGGGGCATGTCGTCCTCCTTTGCCGTCTCAGGCCGCGGTTCCGCGCAGGCGGAAACTCGGCTCGAACGCACCGATCAGGTCCATCCAATCCTCGGCCAGCCGGGTCATCAGGAAGCGGTCGCGGACGGTCGCCCGTGCCGCCCGGCCGAGGCGCTTGCCCAGGTCCGGGTCCTTCAGGACCTGCACGATCCTGGCCGCTGCCTGCTCCACGCTTTCGACCAGGAAGCCGTTGACGCCGTCCGCGATCTGCCGGCGGATGCCGCCGACATTCCCCCCGATCACCGGCGTGCCCTTCCACATCGCCTCGGTCACGGTCAGGCCGAAGCCTTCGCGGATCGACTTCTGCAGCACCACGGCGGCGCGGCGCTGCAGGGCGTTCACCAGCGCTGAATCTTGAACGGACAGGATGCGGATGCGGTCTTCGCGGCAGTCACACAGCGAGGCGAAGATGTCCTGGCCCTCGGGGTCGTCGGTCGCGACGTTGCCGACCAGTACCAGGGTCGCGTCGACCTCGCGACGGGCGATCCGGAAGGCCTCGATCACCCCGCGCGGATCCTTCCACTTGTCGAACCGCGAGACCTGCACGACTAGCGGCAGGTCTCGCGGAATGTCATAGTGGTCCAGGCGTTCGTCGATCTCTTCCTCGGTCAGGTCCTTGTTGGTGGTCGTGAACGGGTTGATCGCCGGCATGATGAAACGCTGTGGCGGCCCGACCGGCTGCGTATACTCCGGCAGCGACAGGACGACCGCGTCGTAGCGTTCGATGAACTGCGACAGATACGCCCAGACCTCGGGGTCGGGATGGCTCAGGTCGAGATGGCAGCGCCAGATCCAGGGCGCCTTCTTGCGGTAGTGGCAGATGAGGGGCAGCGGCTGCGGGTCGTGGACGATCACCAGGTCGTGGTCGAAATGAGTCCGGCAGGCGTTCTCGAACACGACCTGCTCGTAGATGTCGCGCTTGAGGTCGCTGAGGTTGATGTCCCCGCCCTGCAGCGCGTTGTGCATCTTCTTGGTGACGCTGAAGAAGTCCGGACGACCCTGGATCACGCGCCAGCCCGTCCTGATGCCGAGCCCGTTCATGAGGAGCGTCAGCGACGACAGGATCTCCGCGACCCCGCCGCCGTAGTAGGTCGAGTTGACGTTGACCACGTGCAGGTCGTGCAGCCGGTCGGCCTTGGCCACGATGCGGTCGATCGTGGCTGCACCCACGAGCGGCTCATAGTCTGCGATAGACCTGAGCATCGGGGTGGATTTGTCGGTCTCGGTCCGCTCCATGGCCGAAGGCTGAGCGTGAGGGCCGGCCACGACCATGATCTGCGTCAATCGCGCCCGGACGTCCTGCCGGTGGCCGGATGGTGCTTGGGCCCGGCCCGGTTGAGTTGCATCAATGCGCGCGGCGCGGGGGTTGAGTATTGAATGCGACGAGTCTCTGGACGCGATGGATCGAGGAGGACGATCGATGATTGCCACCGGTCCTGGGGAGGTCGTCGAGTTGCCGCCGCGTCGGCGGAGTGCGGTCACTCTGGAGGACGCAATCGCCGGACGCCGGACGGTCCGGTCCTTCATCGACGGGCAGATCGGGCTGGATACCCTGTCGGGGGTCTTGTGGGCGGCCCAGGGGGTGACGTCCCCGGAGGGCCTGCGCGCCGCCCCGTCCGCTGGCGCCCTGTACCCGCTGTCTCTCTACGTCATGGCCGGCCGCGTCAGTGGGCTGGCTCCGGGTGTCTGGCGTTACCTTCCGGAGCCTCATGGCCTGGAACTGCGGCGGGCCGGCGATTGCCGGGCTGAACTCGCGGGTGCGGCGATGCGCCAGCACTGGATGGACGGCTGCGCCGCCGTCTTGGTGTTCGCGGCCGTCTGCGGGCGGGCGATCGGCAAATACGGCACCCGCGGCGAGCGCTACGTGAACCATGAAGTCGGTTGCGCCGCCGAGAACGCCTGGCTGCAGGCACGGTCCTTCGGGCTCGACGCGGCGGTAGTTGGCGCGTTCGTCGATGCCGACGTCGCGGTCCTGGCCGGTATCGAGACGGGCGAGCAGCCGCTGTTGCTGCTCGCCGTGGGAACGTCGGCCGGGGAGCGATCGGACCACCGGGCCGCCGGCGCGTGAGCGGTCCCGCCAGTCCCGGTCGGGGGTGGCGCGCAGACCGGTTCAGGGCTCCGAATCCAGGTTAACGCTGATTGTTACCGAGTATCGATGCGAGGTAGTCGGTGTTCCATCCGGCGAGCTTTCGTCTGAGCTTGATTGATTTCTTGTCGGTTGCGGTTCTGACGAG
>Ga0222674_1000492_pt1 | contig 13924 bp, 16 predicted proteins | sample AntAcemetagen866_FD_179804 | JGI IMG/M metagenome (GOLD analysis project Ga0222674, IMG submission 179804) | Saline water microbial communities from Ace Lake, Antarctica - #866 | ecosystem: Environmental > Aquatic > Non-marine Saline and Alkaline > Saline | place: Antarctica: Ace Lake...
AGTTGCCTCATTACTCCTAACCACAGAAGCAATGATCGCTGAAAAACCAAGCAACGATAATTCTTCTGCAGCTCCTGCAATGCCTGGTGGCATGGGTGGTATGGGTGGTATGGGCGGCATGGGCGGAATGATGTAATTTTCCGTCTGTAATCACGCTGTGTTACAGATCTGAAATCCGAATCGGGACGAAATTTCGGGACGAAATTGGAATGCCCGGTTCGGAAACAAAGCCAAAAACGAGTCAAGTCAGTTAATCTGGCTTGGCTTTTTTTTTGGACTACAGCGTATACGGAAATTTTTGGAAGGGTAAATAAATGGTGGTGTGGACTATTCTCGTCCACCTGAAATGACTCGGAGGCCAGAAGCCTCCTGCTCTGCGTGTTCCTCTCCCGGACTTCTGGAAGCGGCTTTACGCTGCTCTCTGGACAACTGCAATGATGAGGTGTTCTCGATGCCGTCCGTGTGGACGTAACGCATCGTCGTGGAAATTTCTTTATGTCCGGCGATCTTCTGAACCTGTGGCAATGGAACGGGCCTAACAAGGCCATATCCGTTTGCCAAATTGGTCAAACAAGTATGCCGAAGGCTATGGAAATGTATTTCCCTAACCCCCGCCTTTTCACAGTATTTCGAAAAGTTTTTTACGGCCCATGTGCGGATATCAAAAAGCAGATCTACGTCGGATTTTGCCCTAGCGATCCGTCTCTTTAGGATATCTCTCATGTCCTCATTCATCTCTACGACTCTGAATGTTTTCCCTTTGGTAGTCTTTTTCATCCGGCCCTCTTTAGTGCTAAAGGAGCGCCGTACAATTATTAAATTCTTCCCAAAGTTCACATCTCGTCGCGTCAATGCTCCGATTTCTCCCTTGCGCAGCCCAGATCTAAGAGCAAAAAGTACAACATCGTACAATTCTGTTGCCTTTCCTGGTCTCATCTTGAACTTCTTATCGAAATATTCGGGTTTACCTTTCTTGACACTGTTTGGCTTGGCTACAGATCTTATGAACGGTCCGCCATCTTCTAACCACTGTAAGAACGAATCCTCATCGCCCAGTCTCCAATAGTCATAGGGTTGTTCTGGGCACTTCGGAAGCTTGTACTCTCGAAACGGGTTTATTGTCATATAACCACGTTCCTGACCAAACTTCGTGACCATGCAGGCCACCGTCAAAATCTCACGTCGATACGACATCGACAAAAATTCATCGTCGTCGAAAAAATCATCGCTATCAATTCGATTCTTACGAACTGCTACATATGATCGAGATTTTGGGCGCTTAGTTTTCAACACCCCTGCAACTTTTTCGATGCTCTTTATATCAAGATCTTTTAAGAAATTGTCACCGATGACTGGCAAAATATGATGCCTTAAATGGCATATATAGTTCATTTGACAAGACTCAGAAATCTCTCTGACCTTCATCGCATGTTCCAACCACAGATCAGCAAGACCTTTGAATGTTCCGACTTCGTTCCATTCGGTTTTTATTTCAAACGGAGGAAACCAAAAATCTAAATCTTGCCTTTTCTTAACCGCTCTCATCAGAGCATCGCGCTCTGTTTTTGTTCTACAAATATAATTACGAATTTTATCATCTTCGCAGCGAAACCTAACTCGGTAGGTATTTGCTGGAGTCAAATAGGATTTCGCAATTCCATCACGACTTTTCATTGGACTATCTCCGTTTTGATAACTCCTCCAAGACTTCTTCGAGGAGCCAACGGACAGATCTTCCAAATTTCTTTGGCGTGATAATGCGGTACTTTCGCCAAGCTCTAATGGTATGATCAGACAAACCAAGAATTGACGCTAGTTCCGCAGAAGTAAGGTAACGACTGTTATTCTCTATTCGACTATCAAAGAGCTGATCATCAATTGTTTTAAGATCAACGACATTTTGAATTGACATACTATACTCCTTTCAAACGATACTCAACTAGTGAGTTTCACCGTTAAAACCATCATTTAAATACTGTTTAATTTTTTTAGAATTCGCGAGCTGACCGCTCACCACTTTGCCTAGAAACTCTTCAAAATTCACTTCACCATGAGAGTATTTGTAACCACGATGCATAAGGTGCAATCGTTCAGAATTTGTTAATGATCTATTTCTCAGTTCGGAAATATGCTCCACGCCAATCAAATCAAGCGCAAATTCAATAACGGCAAGCGCCCTAACTTTCTTCTTCCCCGGTCTGTTTGTATTTGCTTTTGATACAATATCGCTCAGTTTTTGGTGTAATTTGCCCTGTATCCTTAAGTTTGTTGATTTTTGCATCGTGTCGGATTCGGCATGGGTTGACTCATTCATAGGTTGTGTTTGAGTAGGTTTGGCAGACAGCTTCACGTTTTCATTCGCTAGCACAGCCTTGTCAGGCTTTGTTTTGCGGAATATCCCACCTACCTTTTCCTTCACAGTACCCTTGTCAACGGCCCCAGTTGATTTAGACCGTACCTGAGTGTTGCTTGGGTTTGTTTCTTGTGCATTCATCTTAGCTTCCTCTCTTCTTGGCGAAGTTGTCCCACACCTTATAGAGCAAGCTGTATGCCACGTTGAATGAACCAAATGTTACTTGGTTATCCGAAAACCTTGAGCGATGTTGGCATTTAGAATGACGCTGAGCCTCCAGTTGGCGTTATTAATGCCGCTATTTATTCATTAACTCCTAAGTCTTTGTCCAACGGTGCATCCTCATCCGTCTGGTTATCCCGGTCCCGCGCATCGCTCACGCCTACGTTGCACTGCGGCACTTGCTCTGCCAAAGGCAGTCCCGGCCAGCCTCCTCCGGTCTTCCGTCAATCTTAGTCTTCGCGAGCCGTGACCCGCTGTGAGCGGCTCGCTTCGAGTCGAAAATTTTTTAACTTAGGAGTTTTTATTATGAACAATTTAGCTGAACAAACAACGAACCAACAAATCACAGGCTCAGGCGTTTTTACCAACGTACAGGTCTACTGCTCACCGGATCGCCAGTACATTTTTCACAACGCACCCGGCATCCCGACAGTCTCGATTCACGTCAACCTCTATAAAAAGATCTTAGGCATACCTTTTCAGCCCAAGCCACAAGCACCAACCCCACTGCCAGGAACACGCACATCAGAGCCATTCTTGGGCTTCAGAGGACACGTAAAAGTTAGGCGATCTTACGATCAAAAGTACCTAATCCACAGCTGGGGCGCGAATGAACGCATCATGCTTCCAGTAGAAACCTACACCTCACTTCTTACACAAATGGAATCTGAAACTAAATCTACAAATTCCACCGCGAAACCTCGCAAAAAATAACAACAGAAGCTCGCCCTTCGGGGCGGGTTTCTTCCTACACACAAAATTGGAGAATCAAAATGGATATCAGAATCACAAAAGTCTCAGAGTCAAGCTACAAACGGCAACTTAAACTCGTAGAACATTTGGAAGCCTTCCTTTCACAAGTAGATAACTACAAAGCGATGAGAAAATTTCACGAACTCTTTTATGAAAAGCCCACAGATGGCCGCAATAATCCTTACTTCAATGATCTCCTCAAGACAGAATTTACATACAGCTGCTATAAACACTCGTACTCAGATAAATTTAACTTTCACTTTTCGAAAAACAAAAATCGCAAAGATAAACTTGAGTTCGACATCAACGCCAAATCTATTCCCGAAATTATTGTTGGGTTATCAAAGTACCGGGTGCGTCTCATTGACTGGGATAAGTCATCAGACGACGCATCTGACCCCACCTATAGAATCGAGTCACTTGTTGGTAAGACTTTCTCTGGTGAATACACTAGGCAAGGCTTCAACAATCAGATAAAGGCTCTTGAAGACGCTTTACGGGACGCTGGTGACGCTGTAGCGAAACTTTCATACGCTGACCTTAAATCCAAGGAAACGTAATTCAGGCAAGTATCAGGGCCTCGACATCAGGAGCCCTGATCTTCATATTTCTCCTCAATTTCTTTGATACGGCCCTACCTACAGCTAACTCCCACCTGTAAAGGGGGCCCCTATCGCAAATTTGGCAATAATGGGTAGTTTTGATCTCGCAAATATACTATACCCTAGTATATTATATTTGTTACCGAGAGGTGTTTACAAGTGGCGCACGTTTCAAAGGATAAAAAGAAAATAATTTCTCGTATTCGACGCATCAGGGGCCAACTAGACGCCGTCGAACGAGGCCTTGAGGAAAAGGAAGATTGCTTCTCCGTCCTTCAGACACTGGCTGCGTGTCGTGGGGCATTGAACGGCTTGATGGGCGAAATTGTCGAAGGTCATGTCGTTAACCATGTAATGAAAGACCCCGCCGATCCCAAAGCACCTGAAGACAAAGCAGCACTCGCGTTGGTCGATTTATTGAAGACATATTGGAAATGAACTTGGAGTCCTTTGAATGACGGAAGTAACTAAACTAAAAACAATACATAGCCACAATTATCTTTTAGACGATGAAGATATCGAGAAAAACGAGAAGAAAACTTTCATCGTCGTTGTACTCACTTCAATAATGATGGTGTTCGAAATAGTAACCGGCTATTTAACTGGATCGATGGCTCTTCTGGCAGATGGTTGGCATATGGCATCCCATGCAGGTGCATTGTCAATTAGCCTAGTAGCCTATCGACTGGCAAAGTCGGGAAAAATGAACGAAATGTTTTCATTTGGAGCAGGGAAATTTATTCCTCTCGGCGGCTATACAAGTGCCATAGCGTTAGCTCTCATAGCAATTTTAATGGCATTTGAATACATTCAACGACTGATTACACCACAGTCAATAAAATTTAGCGAAGCAATCATTGTTGCTATTATAGGATTGGCCGTGAACGTAATAAGTGCATTCATACTATCCGGTCACCACCACCATCATGGCCACAACGAGCACGATCATGGACACGATAAATCACATAAGCATGTCCATGATCATAATCTGAGAAGCGCGTACATTCATGTTATAGCCGACGCATTTACATCTGTCCTCGCAATCTTCGCGCTTGCGATTGGAATGTGGAACAATGCTGTTTGGTTAGATTCTCTGATGGGGATAGTTGGATCAATCGTGATTCTCAAGTGGGCGTACAACCTATGCCGCGATGCCGGTTGGGAACTCTTAGATGGTCAGGCAAAATCAATTAACACCGAGAAAATTAAAGAAGCCATTGAAGGAGAGACAACTATTGTCGCGGATCTACATGTATGGAGAATCGCACCTAAAGCGATCGCTTGTGAACTAGTGGTTCTAACTAAGACCAATCGAGGAGTGGCATACTATAGGACACTCCTCACTGAGAAGTTTGGAATGAAGCATATCATCGTCGAAGAAAGACCATGGGAGACATAAGAAGAAAAATCAAAAGAGCTTAATTTGCCCTCCCCTGAAACACAAAGAAGCTGGAGATGAATTCATCTCCAGCTCAGTCCAATAAACAATTTCATTCGTAAATCAAACAACATTAAGTCGAATGTCAATCACGGGTGTGAATGTGATTCACTATCTCCATGTGAATGCGAGTTTGCTGCGTCAATTTTATAAATGAAGTAAACTACGCCGAGAAACAATACAATCAGCGCTGGGATTGCAATGATTGGCTTCTGAAGCAATTTTTTCACAGTAAGTTCCTCCATATGCGTTTTTTTAAATATTTTTTACTATCCATCCATGGACAAAATACCCTGCCGTCAAGAACGTCAAACCTAACCCGTAACAAATGCCAAAGTGAAGATTAAACTTTTTGGCTAATAAAAATGGGACGAAAAACATGAGAGTTACCGGTACCCCAACAAAAATACTCTTGGCAAATTCTACTGATTTATCTGAATCGCGATACTCAGCAAATGAAAACAAAAGTGCCACTAGAGTAGTTAATGGCAGTGCAACTAAGAATCCGGCAAGTTCCGGCTTCTTATTTGATAACCAAGAGCAGTAACTAATGACGAGGGCCGCTAAACAGACTTTAAATAAAAAAAACATAATGTTAGCTCCCTCGTCAAACTAATTATTTACCTGTAAAATTCGCACCTAAAACCCGGCCATCTAAACTGACAAAGACAAACAATTTGGCCTTTTTCTTATCTGTTGCCTTTGGATTGGTAAATGCGACCACCCATTCCGGGCCATTTTTAAAAGACTTTTTCGAAGGCTCACTGGGTTTTATGTTTTTCCAGCTGGATTCGATTTTCTTATTTTTGATTAGGGTTTCAACCTGACCAGATGCTACTGTTTTTGCCTTTTCAGCTTTAATAGCAGGTCCAGCATGTCCATGGGAATGGCCCCCACCCGGCCCAGCAGAGAGTGGCATCGCCCAAGATAAGAGAAGTCCCATAAGTAGAATTTGAAATTTTTTCATAATTTTTTCCTTTCGTTGTTAAAGACTGTCATGGTTGTCTGTGTTTTTAATTTCTTCCGACTTCATTTCTTGGTGAACGTGACTGTGATTGTCCCGACTAAAACCAAAGTCATCCGGATAAATTGTGTGGGCAAATCCATGCATTTGCATCATGAACAAGAATACACCAGCAGCAATCAAGCCATGATTTGAGACCATGCTAAATTGTTTGAACGTAGCTGATTTTCTCCATTGAGTTATTATCCCAACCATGAATACCAGCGCAATAATCTGCCCGACCTCGACGCCGACATTGAAAGAAAGAATTCTTGCAATTAGGCCTTTGTCCCCTAGCGGGAGCGTCTGCAATCTCGTCGATAGTCCAAATCCGTGTATAAGGCCGAAACCAAAAATGACCGCCAGTAGATTCGGTGACTTGATTCCGAGATACTTCTTAAATCCGTCAACATTATCAAATCCTTTGTAGCAAACGCTTAAGGCTATAATGGCATCCACTAAATAATAGTTGGCACTGATTTTTAGTATCGTGGCAAAAATCAAGGTAATGCTGTGACCAAGAGTGAAAACCGTGATGTATTTTACGATATCTTTGAATCCCGTCAGGAAAAAAATCACGCCAAATATAAATAGCAGATGGTCATAGCCAGTGAGCATATGTGTAGCTCCTAGCCAGAGGTACCTAAGGTAGCCTCCATCCAACATTGCTAACTTGTCAGCTTCAGATATGCCATGCGCAAAGACATCAGAAGTAAACAAGAGCAATATGGCCATACCGACCATAAATCTCTTCATATATTCTCCAAATTTTGAATAACAAATGGACACTATTGAACCACTTCACCGTTTAGTAAAAGTGAGACAACAAAATGAATTTTAGTATTAGAAAACTTAGGAAATGATTGGCGGGCGAAACAACAGGTCGGCGAAATCGGTCGAGAATAGTGAAGAACGAAAATGAAATTTCAAGTTGACTGGTAAGGAGAATATTTTTCTAACCGAGTTTGATCGACCTAGCCACTGCTGATCATCGTTATTTTGCAAATTATGTCGGTGCTGTTCAACCGGCTTTCCTTGCTCATCAGTATCAGTTTCTACTGGAATCAGAACAGTCGCCTCAGGATCTTGACTATCTTCATGATTGTGGTCGGATTCTATTGGGTCATGATGAGAATGATTTTCAAAATTTATGTGGTGTTCCAGAACATGGACAAACAACGGAATATTTCTCACCCCACCATAGGAAAAGCCAGATGTGAAAAGAGAGACGAGCAGAATCGATGTTGTTAAGAAATGCACGAATGTATCCAAAGCATATAAAATCCTTTGTCATTATCTCAAATGGGATTTCTTTCGTCAAGTTACCAATAAAAAATCTTTCCCAGCAATATGAGGCCGTATGTTCCTTCACTCATCAAGATAGATTTGGTGGCATCAGCCCTTTATAGCGACAGACCTAGCAACGGCTCTTTGCGTGGTGTTGGCGCATTGCGTTCAAACTGACAAATGTCATTCGATCTGTTCCTACAGAGAAGTTCACCACTATTATATTGATCCGAGAACCAAAATCGATTTTTCATCTTCATTATAGGTCAATCTATTTAAGGCGGCGGACAGCGGCGGAGTCTTCTGAGATATAGATCGATTCAATACAGCGTTCCATTTTATAGAGTCAAACCAATTAAAGGTTCACTTCTTAGCAGAATGTGCTCTGGTACAGACTGACAAACATCCGGTGTTCTCTTGTTCGAAGTCAAGTCGCAATCGAATTCTTCCAATTCCACATGAATTTGGCTGATATCGGCAGTGTTTCCGATTTTTAAAATATCTAGACGCCTGAACTTTCCTGACTTGATTTGATATCCAACCGCATCATTTAGCCTTTTCAAACCGCGCTCACTAGCGGGCTCCAAAAGAAATTTACCGATGAATCGATCAATACTCAATTCCAGCTCAAATATTCGCTCGGGATTCTTCGCTTCTGAATATCGCATCAATTCAAGATCACCATATTTCAATTGTGAAAAATAATAAGCCGCTTCACACTCATCTGCGATATCAAAGGCCACTGCACCACAGCGACCCTCAATCAACTTATCAAGTTTTTCAGTAAGCCAACTTCCCCGGAAGTATAGCTCCTTCAAAAGATCGACATCTAAATTGTCGACAATCTCCCTCTTGATTTTACCAAAGGCAATTCCGCCCCTTGCTTCCGATTCATCAAACTTAAATTTCCGCATGACATAATAATCCCCCCACTCCCGATTTAGTTTGCTGATTAGATCCGTATTCATAGTCTCGCTCCTTTCGCAGTCCACAATCAGATCACCTAAGGCAACTTCCGTACCAGGATCACTTGGACCTAAATTCAAGACGTTAAGATTCAGAAATCAACCCTCTGGCATTTTTCCTGCCATTGATTTTTTCTGAATCAAATAGTTTGCCGTGAACATGGACTATAGAAAATTTCACATCAGTTAAAAATATCTGCCCTTGAAGTACCAAACCCAAAATAAGTTAATTAGTGATGAGACCCCACGGAATGCCCCCGCTTTAACCAACCAAACCTAAATCAGGAGAAATTTGTTGTGCTTATTATTTTTCCTTGCACAACATAAAATCGGATGCTAGGTATATTCCAATCCAAGGGGAATTGTCATGGCATATGTTCGAAAAAAAGGTAATCAAATCGCGCTAGTTCAGGGCGAACGCTCGCCAAACACCAATGTTGTTTCACAAACGACTTTGTTCACCTTCTTTTCTAAAGCTGAGGCTTACCGAGCGATAGGAAAAAGCAAAAAGGATGAAAGCCATTATTTTCAAAACTTGATGGAAGACGAACATCCCACAGTCAATTTCGACTGGCAGAAGATCAATAAGGCGATCTCGGACAAGCTAGGTGTTTTGCCAGACTTGGCCGAGTACCAGGAGCAGCGCCTGGCAGCTAATTTTAAATCTAGCCTTCATGCATTTACCAGGGAGTTGGTACAAACCGACCCACAATCGCTTGTGCCTTCTTCAAAGCTGCTACTGGCGCATAAAGACCAACTAGAGTTTCTTCGCGACGTAATCGATATGAAGCTCGACGCAATCGATATCGCCGAAAATGACTTTAATGGCGACAATGAGTTCTACTGGCGGCAAACGTTGCGCGGCTGGGGAATCAATCCCGAAGTAGAGGAAGTGGCCTCCGATTTTTATCGGGCAGGTGACTACGAGAGTGCTATTTCGGCATTCACACTTCTAACAGATAGTTTTCCAAACTATGCCGAAGGCCACAATTACCTTGGACTCATCCATATGAACCTTGGCAACCTAGAGGAATCGCTGACTCACTTTCGAAAAACCGTCGAACTGGGACGTAAAATGTTTCCTAAACGCCTGAGGAAAGATCTATTCTGGACCGAACATAAAACTCGGCCATACATGCGAGGTTTAAATAACCTGATCACAGCCCTCAATCGCAGCAGTTTATACGAGGAGGCACTCACGTTCTGCGACACCCTCGCAAACGAATGCGGCGATGAAAATTCGGCTTCATCCCACCGTACATCCATTTTTTTGAATCTTCAAAGATGGACTGAAGCGGAAGAATGCGCCATTAGAACCATGGAATTTTCCCCGATGGATGCTGTACTTGCTGCATTTGCACAGTTTGAACAGGGTAAATTTTCCGAAGCAAAAACAAATTTCTTGCACGCCGCCTTTAACAACCCGCTGGCGATACAGATTTTAGTTCATGGAAAAGCGAGCAATCCTAAGGGTGCGATAGAGATTGAAGACTATAATGCAGGAATAGACACTAGCAACGCCATCAGGCCGTACTTGTTAGATCAAACTTCGAAGTCGAAATCTTTCTTTTATTCGATTTTGAAGCACCCAGCCATCAAGGCTCTAGTCAAAGAAGTTAGTACCTGTGCTGCGGGACATTCCAAGATTAAGAATCCTGACGAACGTCACAAAAATTTTGACCGTTGGCATGAAATCAAAAATAAGAAATTTGCTGAGAACGCAGCGGAAACTATTTCTCAAGGTGCCCCACTTGATTGATATGGATTCACTCGACAAGATCTTGATCAAAGCCTCGCCAAATGATCTGGCCAGGATTGTTTGGCAATCGGCCCAATACAACCCTGTCATGAAATCCGTTGCTTTGCTGCATGCAACTTTTCTAACTACAACCGACGAAAAGTCACTCATTGAGATCGTCCGCGACGTGACCACCATCGAAAATCATATTCCCTATACGGAAGCCGATCCCTATTGCCAAATCCTCGATGAAGTTGCAAATCTCATACGTAAAACGGCGGACTCCGGAAAATTACAACTGGCTCAGAAGTTAGTCAATATTGCCATTCATCATGGTGAGATTTCTGCGGAACAAATAATGGACGGTGACTATTGGGAATTGTCACTTGGAGATCTCCGGGAACTCTCAGTGGACCTTTTAAAACGTCCCACATGAAGTCAGCATTGCCTTCTCCATATTGTCCGGTTCCATAGACCTGGAGTTGCCCTCCAAAAAACTTAACCCAAACAACCAAACCCAAATATTTCTATCCTCAAACTAGCTCGCAGAATTTTTTCTCGACAAAAACTTAAACTCAACTAACCCCAACGCGCTCCGTCATCGCTTCGCTCGTCTACGCCAGCGGCCCTCTTCGCTTCTCTCATCGGGTCTTGCACACAGTATGTCACCCCTAACGTGGGTGTAAAATCCGGTAAATACTAAGATAACCGAGATTCCTGTTTTTTCACTTAGGGGGCCTTTTAGGGGCCACTCTCAGCAGAAACGATTGTCACAAAAAATGCCAACAGGAACGATGTCAGAATCACCTCATAAGCCTAATTACCGGATATGACGCGACATTCACATTTACTAGATAGATGGCACAAGACTTGTATTAAGTCGCTAGAGGGCGTGTCATGCGCCCTAATAGTGGGAATTTTAGGGGGCCTTTTAGGGGCCAATTATGAAGGTTGAAAAGGATGATCGTCAGGGGCGAATTCGCTACCGTTTTGACGTAAACGAGATTCAAAAATATGCAGGAAAGGATATTCCGCATACAGTAATCAAAAGATGGATTAACCAAGGAAAGCTATTTGATTCTACGTTAAGTACAATCGAAAAACGTATAAACCAACTAATTGAAATTCACACTCAAGAAAACTTAGCAAGGCAAATCGAAGACCTCAAAGTTAAACAAAACGAAACCCATAAATTGTTAGAAAGTTTCACCGAGATTTTCGTCAATTTGTCTCGGGTGTTCCTCATTTCTTCAGCTATCCAATCTCGTGCCCTTTGGTCAATGGATAAGCTAGACCGACAAGCAATTAAACGCTTCGATACTGCATTCAAACACATAACCGCCGATCTATTTCCAGAAATAAAAAACGACCTATTTTACAACATCCTTGTAAAAAGGGATGACACATGAGTTACACGCGAGGACAAGAAACATTTTGGAACAGTTTAATTATCACATGCCAAAATCTAGCAAGACTTTTTTGGGCTTGTGTTCTATTTGCAATAGTATCATTCTCAGTTTCATTTTATCTTATGACACCCTCATCTCTTTGGAAATACGTTGGAGAGGGTTTTGATTGGTTAAAATCAATACTGTTCGATGAGGGTATATTCATCGCGTTCAGTCGGTTCAGCGATTTTTTTGCCTATCAACAGAGTATATTTGCACTTCATACTTCAGAAGCCCTTGACTCGTTAGTTGTTGCTGGCATTTTTAGTTCTATTGGCTACGCGATTCTAGTTATCTACTTCAACAAACGCGGACTACTGCTTTCCAAAGACGAGCATGTATCTGGAGCAAAACTAGTTACTCCAAAGGAATTTACTAAAGCGGCAAACAAGCTAATCAAAAATCAACTTGCAGAGATCAAAAAAGACACCAATGGTAAAATAGCACCTGAAACAAAGCAAATATTCAGTCAAATACCATTCGCATGTACTGCCGATAAAATTGAAATATCCGCAGACTTACTCTCAACACACATAGCTGCAATTGGCGCGACGGGAACAGGAAAGACTACCGTGATTCAACATCGTATCGAACACGCTAAATTGTCGGGGCACAAGGGTATAGTTCTCGACATAAATGGCGAGCTATATAGTAAAATGGGTGGAAAGGATGACGTTATTTTAAGTCTATTCGACACTCGTTGTTCCTACTGGGATTACCAATACGAGAACTACAAAAATCTAGCCGTTTCACCGATGGAAATCGCTGAGTATCTTGTTCCAAAAGAAAATGTTGATGATTCTGTTTGGTGGAAAGCACCTCGTATAATACTTGAAGATCTACTGACTCAATGCAACTCTACGGCCGCGCTTTGGGATCTAATTCAAAACCCATCAGCTGACCTAATACAACACCTATATAGCGGCCTAGCTAAGAAAGCAGCTGGAAAACCTGACTCCAGGACCGCATATTCCATGATAATTAAAACAATTCTTGACTGCCGATATTTCGGATTCCTTAACTACTGGCCAAACAAATCCGGTTGCAAAGACCCATTTTCCATTCTTGAATGGACACAAAACAGCGATCCAAGATGGATATTTATCGTAACTCATGAGAAAGACATTACATTAATGCAACCACTGATCAGACTTTGGTTCAATATCGCTATACACGGACTAACAGAACGCAAACCATACAACGATTTACCCCCAATTGCGGTCATTATTGACGAACTTCGCAGCGTCGGGGTTTTGGAAAAACTGCCGGAAGCCATTAACAGACTACGCAAGTATGGTGGTCAATGTTTCTTTGGCTACCAGTCCGATTCACAATTAACTCAACTGTATGGTCCCAACGATGCTGCTTCACTAAACGCTGGGTTTGGAACGAAGTTTGTATTTAACATTGCCAATGAAAAGGAAGCCGAAACAGCTGCAAACGCATTTGGCCATCGGGAAATAAAGAGAAAGTCATTTTCATCAACTTATGGCGTTACAGCCCACGGTGACCGAGAAACCCTTGGAGAACAATTGGTCTCCAAACCAGTAGTAACTGCAACCGATATTTCTAAACTACCGAATGGCCACTTTTACATTAAAGCCCGCGCTGTAGACCCAGTAAAGACGAGAATAAAGTATAAATATCGATCCAAACTATTCCCACTGCATTCTGAGTGTTCTGAATATCCAAAAGATGTTGGTGGTATTGAACTTAACGAAGAGTCAATCAAACAAGAACTAATTGACGCTGATCCTGAAATTGATTTTTTGACTGAAGAGTAATAGCAATGCTTTCTATTGGAAATGTTACCGAAGCACACGGATCTTTTTACTATGAAAAAGAAGATTACTACACCAGAGAGAACAGCCCAGCAAAAAGTGAATTTCTGGGTAGAGGAGCTGAGGCACTCGGTATCAAGGAATTCGACAATACTATCTATCAGAACCTAATTTTGGGTTTAACACCTGATGGAACCGAACAGCTGACATACTACTCAAGAAAACCTCTTGATGCAGATGTTTTCGGCGATAAAATCATTAAAACATTCGAAAAACTGGCCGATCTGGGACTTAACATTGAAGATTCAGCGAAATTGAACAATGAAATATTTAA
>Ga0222674_1000496_pt1 | contig 13833 bp, 12 predicted proteins | sample AntAcemetagen866_FD_179804 | JGI IMG/M metagenome (GOLD analysis project Ga0222674, IMG submission 179804) | Saline water microbial communities from Ace Lake, Antarctica - #866 | ecosystem: Environmental > Aquatic > Non-marine Saline and Alkaline > Saline | place: Antarctica: Ace Lake...
TTATTCAGATCATCCCGAAGAAATGACTCTTTTGCTAGAGCCCATTTTCAGTGGTCAAGCCGAAATGGTAATAGGGAGCAGGGCAAGTGGAGTCAGAGAAAAGGGCTCGATGATGCCTCAACAGGTATTTGGAAACTGGCTCGCGACATGGTTGATGAAAATCATGTATGGCTCTACGTTCACCGATTTAGGCCCTTTTCGGGCAATTACACGAAGAGCTTACGAAGAGATTGGGATGGTGGATCGAAATTTTGGCTGGACAGTCGAAATGCAAGTGAAGGCCCTAAAGAAGAAGATTACTTCTACGGAAATCCCCGTTACGTATCGCAAGCGAAAAGGAGTGTCGAAAGTTTCAGGTACCGTGAAAGGAAGTATTTTAGCGGGCTACAAAATCATTTATACCATTTTCAAGTATGCCTGAATGGGGTTGGATTGTAATCGTGATTTACGGTTTGGGGATGTTTTTCATCTTCTCCTACAGCCTTGTTCAATTGTCTCTGCTTTTGCATTACCGCAAAAAGAACAAAAAAGAGGTCGCAAAAGAATGGGGAGGGGATTGGCCTACTGTGCTTATTCAACTACCTGTATTTAACGAGCGCTATGTGGTAGAGCGGCTCATCGAAGCCACTTGTCAATTGGATTACCCAAAAGACAAGCTGTCCATCCAGCTATTGGACGATAGTACCGACGAGTCTTTTGAAATTGCTTCGGCAGTAGTGAGCGCCAGAAAAGGCGAGGGAATAAACATTATACAGGTTAAGCGTCCGGTTCGCAAAGGGTTTAAAGCAGGTGCTTTGCAATATGGGCTCGACCATACGGAGGCAGAGTTTGTCGCGATCTTCGACGCGGATTTCGTTCCCGATAAGGACTTTCTGAAAGAGGCCATTCCTCAATTTATTGATGAGGGCATTGGTATGGTTCAGTCGCGCTGGGGCCATTTAAATAGAGACTACAGTTTGCTCACTCGTGTTCAAGCTTTCGCTCTAGATGCGCACTTTACTGTGGAGCAGTCGGGCAGAAACATCGGAAATCATTTCATCAACTTCAATGGAACGGCGGGTGTTTGGCGCCGCAAATGCATCCTAGATGCCGGTGGCTGGAGTGCTGACACGCTTACCGAAGATCTCGATCTCAGCTACCGGGCTCAGCTGAAGGGCTGGAAGTTCAAGTTTATCGAAAACGTTGTTTCGCCCGCTGAGTTACCCGCAGAAATGAATGCATTGAAAAACCAGCAGTACCGCTGGAATAAGGGTGCAGCAGAATGTGCCAAGAAGCATGTAGGAAACATTTTTAGGTCGAAATCACTGTCGACTTCCACCAAGATTCACGCATTCTTTCATCTGCTCAATTCTTCCATCTTCATTTGGATTGTGATTTGTGCAGTAGCGTCGTTGCCATTGATCCTTTTGAAGAATGAAGTGGTCGGCTATGAGCTCCTGTTTGCTTCTGGCGGAGTATTGCTTTTCAGCTTTTTTGTGCTGGCTTTCTTCTACTATACATCTTTTGTTAAGCTGAAAACCGCGCCGAAAAGGACCTTCCTTTGGCTATACCCTGCTTTTCTTAGCTTGTCAATGGGGATGAGCCTTCACAATGCTAGAGCCGTTATTCTTGGTTATGTCGGGAAAAAAACTCCTTTTATTCGCACGCCCAAATGGAATTTAGTGGGGCAATCGGGTAGCTTTAAGCAGAAGAAGTACATCGATCGCAAGATTCCGCTGATGTCTTGGGTAGAAGGTTTGTTGGGAATCTATTTCCTGCTGGCTTTGGTCATCGGAATTAAGTTAGGTGAGTGGGGATTTATACCTCTTCACATCATGTTGGTCTTTGGATTCTTTTCAGTTTTCCACTATTCTATAAAACACGCCCGTCAATAGATGCGACAAAGGCTGGTATACATTGGGCTCGCTGCAATCTATCTATTCGCCATTCTTTTTATTTCTTTTACTCCAAGGCAAGAGTTTGAACTTCTTTTAATCGGGCTATTTATCGCTTTCGCGGTTTGGTATCTCTTTCTAGTTAAAGAGCCAAAACTTCTGTTCGTGCTGGTCTTAGCGCTATTGGCGCGTCTCTCGTTCTTTTTGGCGCTTCCGTTGCTTAGCGACGATTTTTACCGATTTATTTGGGATGGGCAGCTTTTTCTCGAAGGGCTTAATCCAATTGGCAAAATTCCTACTGAGATCAGCCTGGATCTTCCGAATGAAGGCACGCTCTTAGAGCAGATGAATTCCCGTGATTATCCTTCGGTGTATCCGCCACTGCACCAAATTGGGATGGCTTTCGGAGCGCTATTCGATAATTTCTTGACTCAAGTCAATGGGATGCGCGTCTTCATCATTTTATGCGAAGCTCTTGCGCTAGTGTACTTCTGGCGGTATTCAAAAGCTTTTCTGGGGTTGTATGGCTTATATCTGCTAAATCCCTTGGTGATTGTTGAAGGAGTTGGGAACGTTCATTTTGAGGCCGCATTATTGCCTTTCTTGGCAATAGCCATAAATCAAGCAAGACAGAGTAAATCAAATGGCGCTTCTGTCTCACTTGGCTTAGCTGTTCTATTAAAGTTGAATCCACTCATTCTGGTTCCTGCTTTCTTCAAAGAAGAAAAGGGAATGCGAATAGTTGCCATTACAGGTCTAGTCGTTCTTCTCGGTTTTGCTCCATTCATCGGGGGAGTAGTCGATTCATTCGAAGGAATTGGTTTATTCTTCAGAAGCTTTGAGTTCAATGCACCAATCTATTACGTCCTTTCGGAAATAGGACAGGCGGCTCTTGGGTACAATCCTGTTTCAATTCTCGGCCCTGCCTTGGGTGTGGTTAGCGCATTGCTGATTTTGGCTGTCGGTTTTAGTCAAGCCGAGCTCAAAGAGAAAGCGCTACTGGTTTACCTTATTTTTCTTCTTTTCTCCAGTACCGTTCACCCATGGTACATCATACCCGTGGTTTATTTATCACTTCTCACCGATCGAAAAGCTATTTTGATTTGGTCGTTTACAGCCTTCTTTTCTTACAGTCATTACTTGGGTGAATTAGAACCCAAATACAGTTGGTTAATAGTGGAGTACGTATTGTTATTTCTAGCTATTATTTACGAATACCGAAGACGGCCAATTCAATTGTTTCGGGGGTGATAGAGCAGCACCGTATCTCTTAAATAAGTCGTGTCCAAATGGGTATATATTTCTGTTGTGGTGATGCTTTCATGACCCAGCATTTCTTGAACGGCTCTTAAATCGGCTCCGTTTTCGACCAGATGCGTTGCAAAACTATGGCGAAATGTGTGAGGACTGATGTTCTTCTCAATTCCAGCCTTTAGGGCAGTTTCTTTTACAATGGTGAATAAACTGACCCGACTAAGTCCTGAACCTCGTCTATTCAGGAAGAGCGTATCTGAGTGCCCTTTCACAATCTCCATGTGCTTGCGTATTTCGTCTCGGTATATTCCAATGAACTTAAGTGCCTCTTTGCCAATAGGCACGAGCCTTTCCTTATTTCCTTTTCCAATTACACGCAGGAACCCCTCGTCTGGATAAATTCCAGATAGCTTCAGATTTACCAACTCACTCACGCGCAGACCAGAAGCATAGAGCGTTTCTAGCATGGCGCGGTTTCTGGCTCCTTGGGGGTCGCTTAGATCAATGGATTCTAAAATGCGATTGATCTCTTCTCGGCTCAAAGTATCTGGAAGCTTTTGAGGTAGGCGAGGGGTTTCCAGAAGTTCGGCGGGATTGTCTTCACGCAGATCTTCCATGATGAGGTAGCGAAAAAAGGCTTTAACTCCTGAAATAAGGCGAGCTCGACTTCTAGGGTTAGGAGTGATTTGAGCCGAGTGACGCACAAATTCGGCGAGGTCTTGGTATTCGATCTTTAGAGCATTCACTGGTCTGTCTTCAGTGAAGTATTGCCTCAGTCTTGATACATCGTGGTTGTATGCATCAATACTGTTCTTGCTCAGGCCTTTTTCAAGCCTGAGGTATGCTTCAAATCCTTTTGATAGGGAATACCAATCCATGATCGTTTGAACTTCCGTAAATTTGGTTCAATTCAAACGTTATTAGAGTGAAAAGAATTTTAATTATCAACGGACCTAATTTGAATCTTTTGGGAAAGCGAGAGCCCGTGCTTTACGGATCTGTCTCCTTTGAGGACTTTTTAGAAGTATTGAGATCTGAATATAGCTCTCTTGAGCTGGATTACATTCAGGAAAACGGTGAGGAAGAACTGATTAACGCCGTCCAAAAAGGAAGCCAATACGATGCGGTGATTTTCAATCCAGCTGCTTTCTCGCATACATCCATGGCCATTGCTGATGCAGTTGCGGCTATTGATACGCCCGTTATCGAAGTTCACATTTCAAATATCTTTGCTCGAGATGCCAACCGCTATCATTCGCATGTGAGCAAATATGCCGCTGCAATAGTTGTAGGCGCAGGTTTGGACGGTTACAGAATGGCTTTGGGTCAAACGCTGCGGTTCTGACGAACAAATAGGCCCGTTGCCAGCGATCCAAAAACTCGGTTCTTTTTTTTGAAATAATCTTGCACGATACTCCCTTTGTAAAGTCCCGTTTGGTTTATATCGTGGGACTTTTCTTTCCAATACTTTCTCTCCTTGAGCAATCGACCCAAATTGGAATAAAAGTGGAGATGAGCCCTCACAACCGCAAAGAAGTGCTTGGGCCCTGAGGTGATGAGCATATAGCCTGCCGCCGCTCCGTCGAAGATCATGCGCTTGACAATTTTATTAAAAAGCGAATTCTTGTAATCGTTCTTTACAATGATTGACAGGTTATTTCTGAAATTGAGATAAGTCTTTCTTGGGTTTGTAGCAGCTAACGTTCCCCCGCCTAAGTGATAAACTACTGATTGAGGAAAGCAATAAATACGGTGTCCTTGATTTTTTAGCCGCCAGCACAGATCGATTTCCTCCATGTGTGCGAAAAGCGTGCTATCGAACCCTTCTACCTCGTGAAAAGACGAAGACCGAATAAGGAGGCATGCACCCGATGCCCAAAATATTTCTCTTTGGTCATCGTGCTGTCCAATGTCTCTTTCGGTGTGATCAAAAAGTCGCCCTCGACAAAAAGGGTATCCGTTTTTGTCTAAAAACCCGCCTGAAGCTCCCGCATATTCAAAATGCTTTCGATTTTCTATTGCCCTTATTTTGGGCTGACAAGCCGTTACCGCTGGCCTGCTTTCCATTTCAGCCAAGAGTGGTTCTAGCCATCCTTGCGTGACTTCCACATCACTATTGAGAAGCACATAGATGTCGGCAGTCACCTGTTTTAGTGCTTCATTATACCCTCCTGCGAAACCATAATTCTGAGGCAGTTGGACTAGCCTGACATCGGGAAACTCTGATTGAAGAAAAGTGATGGAGTCATCAGTGCTGCCATTGTCAGCTACGATAACATCCACATCCTTTGGGTTGTGTTCAACCACAGAAGGTAAAAAACGGCGGAGGTGAGCCTCTCCGTTGTAATTCAAAATAACGATTGCGGTTTTCAATGCCTTAGTTCCGCAAATCTAACGTGGATTATCGAAAAAGTCGTCAACTCGCCCTCCAAAATGGTCTTTGCCATTTTCTTGATTGATATTATTCATGGGGGTATTTCTCTGCTCCAGTAGCATACGCCATTGAGGATTGTTAATTTCTCCTCGTATTCCCTCAGCGTGGAGTAGCTGGTAATCAACTGCCATAAGGGTGGGATCGTAAAAAACGAATCGAACATTATTGTACTGGCCAGTCTTGTAATACCTCCAAATTTGATAAGGATAGGAGGAGGGTTCATTTGCTCGGTCGGTCAAGTCATTTGGTGGGCCATATTGCAAATAGACTCTTCCTCGATCCGATTCGAACCCCTGCTTATTAATGGAACCAAACTCTTCGTTTACAAAGTCTACCTTCTCTTTGTAGACTAGCCATGAGTATTCTCCATCTCCAGGAGTGCGACTCTCCCAAAAGGCGTACATAAAGCTTCGCAAGTATTTTAGTTCACTTTTTTCGAATTCTCTGAAGCTATTGGATAGCATAGCCTGCTCTTGGGCTGTAGCGATTGGCCGAACGGAGTGAACGTAGTCGTAAATTGAGGCCTTAGTTTCAAACTTGGAAACCCACGTGGATGCTATATCCTCACCTTCCATAAGGCTCAACACATCTACGGCTGCTTTCTTGTCTCGTTTAATCTCGTGTTCTACTTTTGCAAAGAGCTCGTTTTCTCTAGTTCGGGCTTCTAGTACAATCACGTATTCTCCTTGATTTATGTCAGCAAGAGAAAGTGTTGTAAGAATGGGAATAACAGAACCCGAACTGCGACGCATGTATTTCCGCGTGCTCTCCACTGGCTTGGAGCTATCAGCATAGGCTATGTAAGCGGTCAATAGAAACATTTCATCCTCTTCCAGTTGCTGGTCTGTGCCATAAAGTTCGGTGTAGATTACTACTTCCTTCATCTCAGGCTTTAATATTGAATCCGAAACCATTGGTAGCAAATCGTAGCCAGACTTAGATAGGAGGCCTGGTTCAGTAGTTTTCTTGTATGCTGAAACCAACTCTATGTCAGAAAAGAAAATTCCTTTAGGGACTTCAGGAACTTCAAAGTTCACAGTGGCCACAGTTGAGGCAGATTCTTCATTGGCATTGAGGTCTTTTAATTCAATTTCAACTTCATACTTGCCAGAAGGCACGGCAAAACGCTGCACATCAATAAAGTCGACAATATTTCCTTGAGACATGATTGGAGACTTGAGACTTTTTTTGTCGTAGGTAATAATCTGCCCGTTCCTTTTGAAAATAATGGTCAGCTCGACTTCGCCTTGAAAAGCATCTTCTTCTTCTTCGGCAAGTTTCATCAGAGTGATGGACTTGCCATAGATGTCAAAGTAGGTTTCGACAACAGGACCTTGACCAGGAACATAGAAAATCTTGTGATTAAAGACCGCATAAGGCACGGAAAGCGACTGAATTGAAAGTAAAATGAGGGGAATTAAAAAAAGTTTTTGCGCTCCTTTCATGTACGTTGTTGATTGTAATAGGTGAAGTTACGAAAATGCTTAGGAGATCTTGAGGCAAAATATCTTGATAAATTGACATCTCAGTGTTGCTTGATTTAACAAAAGGGTTACTTTTGCGGCGGAGAATTGGCAGAGTGGTCGATTGCACTGGTCTTGAAAACCAGCGTACCGCAAGGTACCGGGGGTTCGAATCCCTCATTCTCCGCAATCGATACGAGAACCCGCCCCAACGCAAGTTGAGGCGGGTTTTTTGCTTTCAGAAGCCTCGCGCTTGCTCGAAAGGGTACAAAAATCAAAAAATACGGACGCAGACAATACCCTGGATGGGTTTAGATTGATGCAGGCTTCCCGCATCTAGGGGAATCAGTCCAATCAAAACACCGCATAGAATTGTTGTTTAAATTAATATTCGATTTTAGTAATCTAAAGATCAATACCTTAACTATTTCTGCTGTTTTACGTATCTGTTGTAGAGAAAAATCTCTGACACATGTCAATAATTCAAACATCTGTAGCATCCAAAACTTTAAGACAGACGACTATTTCGTCTCCTCAGGCTTTCATCAATACGCTCGTGGCCATTTCATTTAGTGATGGTGACGTAACAGCTCTAGCATTGGCGTTGATAAACCAGAAATTGGCATGCAAGGATTTTCTGCTCGATCAAAATTTGCCTTATTGCCTCAGCAAAGCTGTTGACCTTTCAAAAGAACTTGGCCCCGAGGGTGCTATTCTTGCGAGTACCCGCACTGTAAGTAAAGACGCGACACTTTGTTGTTTTGCCAATGCCGTTCACTTGTCTTTTCTGATTACAGGAATAGATTCAGAGAAGGGAAAATTAATAAATTGCCTCATGGAGGCATGGACGATTGACTACGAGAGTTATCGTATGATCCTGGAAACGGTTAAGTTGATGGACGGCAAGGATTTTAAGATCGCCGTTAAATTCTAAGCAAATCAAAGTCAACAACCTCAGAAGTTAGGCCAAGTAAACCCCTTGATCATGGACGCTTACATTGTATCCTTTTTCCTGTAGACTCTGTTTTAATTCTGCCCCCACTTCTCGATGGGCATCCAGCACAAAATAGAAATTGTCATTTTCCATATCTTGTTGTGGCTTCTCGACATGTTCGAAGAGGGTCATAACATCTTCCATGGCTTCAAACATAGAAGTGTCGGTAGGAGGAGTGTGAAATATTAGGTGAATCATAAGTATTTGTTAGGCGGTTTGAATACTAACACTTGTCACTTATTCGTAAACTCTAAAAACAAAGAAAAAATTTTATTCAACATGAATCTAAACGAGATGATCCCTTTATATATTTTGTCGAATTGAGCTCTCTATTATTTTATAATTGCTCAATTTAAAGACAATATCTTCGATATTTTCTAAAGTCAAATTGAAGTAAAAGAGAAGGGTTAGCTAAAGCGAATCTTATCGGTTTTTTTTTGACTTACCATTCGTCATCTCCTTCGTTCTGAGAGAGTGTTCTGGCTTCTGTTAGGGCCTTGGAACGAACTTGGAAGTTGGACATAATTTTCAATACAGTGGTTGGTGGAAGAAAATTAGTTCATTTCAAGCACTATGTCAAGGAAGTTTTTTGTGGTACTTAAAAAGCCAAATAAGGATATGTGCTGTAAAGAAGACATAATCAGGACCTCGCGGTTGTCAGCTGAAATGGACTATTGTCGCAATAGACAAAGGAATGATCGACACAAAAAAAACTCAAACAAACTGACCCCTTAAAATCCTTCATAGAGCACGACAACTTGCTTTTCGTTTACCAAATTCATCTGCATAACCCCTTCACGTCGAGTTACCTGTCCGCTAACACAAATCTTTTCCCCCATGAGCTCCTTCTCTGGCGAAAAACTGAAATTCGCTATATTTTGCGCCCAAACGGTAACAGTAAAAACCGTGTTGGGAAATTTCTTGTCCAGATTCACAAAGACATTGTTGTTTTTTGATTTGAAGGTGCTCACAACAGTTCCGCAAATTTCCACTTTCTTTTTAGAGTCAATGAATTCATAAGCTTGGAGCGTATTGTATTGGTCCTTCCCCAACTTACTTGGCGAAATCATTGCAACATCGCCTCTCTGATCTTGCGGCAGCCAAGCAATGTAGTCAGAGTTACTCTCGATCTTTTCTTCAATTTCGTCAGGAACTGCCGAAAAGAAGTCTAAGCCTGTCTTCGCCTCAATTTCATTAACGCTTAACGAATAAGCTTCAATGGGTTTTTCACAAGCCTCATTTGGCATAAGGAAACCGATAGCCCGTCCGTTTTTCAAGTCTAGAGCCACTTTGTAGTGATACTTAGGAAGACTCATTCTATTTGCGCTTCGCTCCACTTTTACGAGATCATCATTTAAAATGGGGCCGGTGACTATGTAAAGATCCACTTGGTATTCGATGGCATAGCTCCGGATGTATGATTCCAATTCTGCCCAAGATCCGCGATTGAAGTCAGGATTCTGAGGAGTCATGTTGGAGTAGAAGTATGATTCTGACAATGCTTGTTGGTTCCATCGAAAATCAGCAGAAGGAGCCAAGTGGCCGCGATCGTAGCCATATCCATCGTATTCCCATTCGCCAGCTTTGTCTTTTGATTTTAAAAAGTAATCCGCTTCCTCTGACGATCCTGAGCTTACCATTTCGTCAATTCGAAAATCATTTGTTCTTGATGTTCGACCTTCAGCCACATCATCGAGAATGATGTGAGCCACCCATCTAGCCATTTCGTGCTCTTCTGAATAACTCAAAGCCAAAGCACTATGCTTGACCAATTCGCCTTCACTGCTCGGCCAACCCATGGCCTCCAGCCTTTCGGCAATATCGAGTAGTTTGTGTGAGTCGACCTTTTGGGTCAACAGGAGGACTTCCTCTTTTTTGTTGGCAATTGAAGTTTCCAGTGAACTGATACTTTCCTCAATGCTTTCTTGAGAAAGAGATGATATGCAGAATGTTAGGCCACAAAACACTAGAATAATTCTCATGCGCCAAAGATAGTTTCATATCTCACGCTTTGGCCTACCATCAAAAGAAGCTTTCAAAACAAAGGTCAAAGTTTTTTGCGAATTATTAAAGTTAGATGAATCTAACAATTATATTTGCACTCTCTAAAAACAAAATTAATGAAAACAGCACTTCTTTTTATTGCAGCGAGTTTTATCGCACAACTGGGATTGGCTCATGGCGGATCGGTTTCCGGTATTGTCTCAAATGGTGAGAGTCCAGTGGCCTTTGCGACTGTGGGTATAACGTATTTGGATAAAGGATCCGTTACCGATTCTAAAGGCCAGTTTTTTATTGACCACCTCGATCCGGGAACATATCAGCTTGCCGCGAGAGCGATGGGGTATACCTCAACGATCATCGAAATAAGCATCGAAGAGGGAAAAGAGTTGAAGCTTGAGATTGTGCTTGAAAAAAATGAGATCAACCTCAATCAAGTTGTGATCACTGGCACGGGTTCTGAGATCCCGCTCTTTGAAGCTCCCATTATCGTAAGCCGGATAAACCAAAAGGCTTTTGAGAATACTCAATCTTTAACGCTTGCCGAGGGATTGGCATTTTCGCCTGGGTTAAGGCTCGAGAATAACTGCCAGAACTGTGGGTTTACCCAGTTGCGAATGAATGGCTTAGATGGTGCTTACTCGCAAATACTAATCAATAGTCGTCCAATCTTTTCTGCATTAACGGGTGTTTATGGATTGGATTTGATCCCTGCTAACATGATTGATCGGGTAGAAGTGGTACGCGGCGGTGGCTCGGCGCTTTATGGCGGAAACGCAATTGCTGGAACAGTGAACATCATTACAAGAGATCCATTGGACAACTCATTTCAAGTGGGCGTAAATCAGAGTTTCATTGATATGGAGGCATCTGATAAAAGTATTACACTCAATGGCTCCATCGTGAGCGACGACTTAAATATGGGGCTCAACCTATACGGTTTTGATCGCAGCCGAGACTCTTGGGATGCGAACGATGATGAATTTTCGGAGATCACGCTCATTGAAAACTCCACCTTTGGGTTTGATGCCTTTTACAAGCCAACTGAGAATAGCCGCTTTGAGTTAAACGGCTTTGCGATAAATGAGTACAGAAGAGGAGGAAACAAGTTTGACTTGGAGCCGCACCAAACAGATATTACGGAGGAGTTAGATCACCGAATTATCGGTGGAGCATTGTCCTATGAGTTGTACTTTGACGATTACCGTCAAAAGGTGTCGCTTTATACCTCGGCCCAAACTACCGACCGCAAGAGTTACTACGGAGGTGGGGGACGAGTGTTGGCTTTTGGGGATAGCCTTACTGAATCTGACGTGTTGGCAATCAATGCTTATGGAAACTCCGATGATTTGTCTGTCGTGGGTGGAACTCGATATACGTTGGACATCAACTCACGTCTCGCTTTGTATGCTGGAACTGAGTTTCAGTACAACTCAGTGGCAGATCGAATGCCCGGTTATGGCCGCTCGATAGTGCAGGAAGTAGGTGTATGGGGCTCCTTTGCTCAGCTGGAGATCAAACCCGTAGAAAGGCTTAGTCTTCTCGTTGGAGGACGCTACGACTTGGTTGATATCGATGGAGTTTACAGCTTTGGTGGAGATGAGTTTGTGAATGATCAAACCCTGGGAGTATTCGTGCCAAGAGCTTCGTTGATGTACGAGCTTTCTGAGACTTTAAAGTTTCGCGGTTCATATGCCCAAGGCTATCGCGCACCGCAAGCCTTTGACGAAGACCTTCACATTCAAACAGTCGGTGGAGCTGCTGTTTTTACCCAGCTTGATCCCGACTTGACTTCTGAAAGATCAAATAGTTTTACCGCATCGTTGAATCGGACAAAAACGACCGACGATTACCAGACCAGTTTCGTGATAGAAGGATTCTTGACAGATCTCATCGACCCTTTCATTACTGCAAACCAGACCGAGTTGCCAAACGGAGTGGCAGTCGTGACCAAGCGAAATGGTTCTGGAGCTCGAGTTGCAGGGATAAATCTGGAAGCGAATGCAGCGATTAAGGACAAGTGGTTGATCAATGCGGGATTTACCATCCAGGCGGCTCAATACGACGAAGAGGAAACAATCTGGTCTCCCGAGGAGGTAACTGATGCCAACGCAGACAGCATTATTTCAACGGATCAAATACTGAGAACGCCAGAACTCTACGGATACCTTTCGCTTACTTATCGCCCTACTCAACGATGGTCGTTCACCTATTCCAGCGTTTACACAGGTTCGATGGAGGTGGCTCATGTCATTGACCCCGAGACGGAGTATACCATCATCGAGGAGACACCTCAGTTCTTTGAAAGCAACATAAAGGCGGGATATACGCTTCCGCTGAATGGCAAAACCAACATTGAACTCTTTGCAGGAATGCAGAATATCTTCAATGCTTATCAAAATGACTTTGACATTGGTGCCGATCGGGATGCTGGTTACATCTACGGACCCAATCGTCCTAGGACGGTTTTCTTTGGAGTGAAGTGGGGGATGAACTAATACCCTACAATTCAGTTATTAATTAGTTTTTACCTAAATTATAAAATGAAGGTGGATCAAGTACATGCCTCTAAGCATATCTTGTTCACCAATTGTATTCGGTCCCGTGGTTCCTTTATATATGGGCAGGGTTCGGTACTCGAAGGTGGGTTTGACATTGTGGCTATGGGCGAAGTAGGTGAGTCCCGAATCGCTGATGCTGATCCAACCCTTCAATATCGTGTACAGTGTAAGTTCCGAAAGGTATTATTTTGCCTCTTTCTCCCAGTGTTATCGGGAGGAGGTACCAGAATTGGGTGTGGATGATTTGACCCGTTCCAATTGTAAATTGGCTTAAGCTTCACTTTGCGGGTAATCGGCCGCAAAGTGGGGCTACAGCTTGTGACCGTCAACCCAAGTGGTGCTTCGCAAGAAATTCTGCCCCCTGTCGCAATTGCAATAATCGTCATAAAGGTTAATCAAGTCCCCGTCGGGAGTCAGATTAAAGGTGATTCCCGATATAAGTAGACAAGCAATGAGGCTGGTCTTTTGCGGACTTTGGGCATGCCCAAAAGTAATGAAGGCCAGGAAGCAGATGGATAGAATCACTGATTTCATGCGGCAAAGTTGCACTCAAAAGGTGAAAACCTTTGACATTTCTCAGGAAAGGAGTAATCAAAGGATATCAAACAAAGACAACAGTGAAAGCGCAACGGCCAATACCAACGCATAATACGCGTAGGTATTGATGTTGGGAAATTTTACCGCATATCTGGCGGTAATCCATCCTCCCGCCAGTTGGCCAATCCCAATGGTAGACCCATAAAGCCAGTGCACTTTTCCATCGAAAGCAAAGAAAATAATGGCGGGTATGGTATAAATACCAATAGCAAGCACCTTGATGACATTTGCCTTGAGCAGGGGCATTCTGCCACCGATAACTGCAATCGCCAAGAAGAAAATGCCCATTCCCAGTTGGATAAAGCCACCATAAATACCGACACAAAAAAGGGATAAGTCGAGCAAGGGACGAGGCCACTTTGGTTTATCTTCTTCGGGATGAATCCATCGCTTTGGCTTAATCAGCAAGACGAAGAACAAGGCTACCACCATGTACTTGAACACATCCATGAATTGCTCGTTGCTGATATTCAGAGCCAACGCAATTCCGACAAAGGCCCCGAGCACCATTAAAAGGAGAGGTCGGGCCTGTTCTTTCCAGGTGAGGATCTTCGCCTTTTGGAAAGTCACTGAAGAAGAAATCGTTTGAAGGGCTACACCAATTCGATTGGTTCCATTGGCCACTCCGCCTGGCAATCCCAGTAATTCGGTGAGA
>Ga0222674_1000502_pt1 | contig 13694 bp, 12 predicted proteins | sample AntAcemetagen866_FD_179804 | JGI IMG/M metagenome (GOLD analysis project Ga0222674, IMG submission 179804) | Saline water microbial communities from Ace Lake, Antarctica - #866 | ecosystem: Environmental > Aquatic > Non-marine Saline and Alkaline > Saline | place: Antarctica: Ace Lake...
CAGTTGGAGCTCAAATACTAATTCTCTCAAGTAAACCCGGTACGGATGCATATAACTTAGGAATATCTGGTCTGGTGTTATTAACTGCCGCGGGTATTTCCGCATATGGGCTTAACCTATATCATGACAAATTAATTAGTCTGGAAGGTAATGTTCTTAAGGCAGACCATCAAACAGACAAAACCAAACCTAAAGTTTCATCCTGGACAGATAGGTGCAAAAACTTATTTAGGAAATCGTTATAGATCTCTATAGCGAGCGCTTTTCTTTGTGTCCGTATTAGCCGCTGTAGGCTGACCGTTCATCAACCGATCTCCAGCGGATTTCAAATTACGACTGGTAAGAAATAGATTAAAAACACTATCACTTAAGTCCCGTGCAGATTCTTTTGTCAAAATGTAGCCAAACTTCGTCTCCTGAACATTACTCATCAATATTTCTTCGATTGCAGCCCTAGTCGCGATCTCAAATGTACTAGCCATATCTTCCTCCTTTGAACCAAACATCTACACTACATTTTCTCATATACCGTCCTCCGTCACCACCTTCGTAGACGTAAATCTGCTGCCCTACTAAATTTAGACTAGCTGCCACATTGGTGACGGAGGACAGTCGAGCAATATGTAACTAGTTATAATTAAAACAGTTTTAGTTGATTCTAAATAACATTTAAACTTTATTTCGAAGAAACCGAAAAAGGTTGGTAACTAAAGTAGGAGGTATCTAGAAATGAGCTTTATAAATATGCAGTTATGGCTACTAAACTGCTTAGCAGCCATGACCAGTTATTTTTGGATACACTCAAGTTTAATCGGGTAACTTTGGACCTAGTGTCCTAATTCGTAAGACTCAGGTAACAGCGGGTCTGCTATTCCAACCATTACATTATTACGACCGAAATATATAACCGAGCCTAAAAATAAACCTAATATTAAAGCTAACCCACCTACATCAAGATAACTCGCGGTCCAATGATGACCATCAATTGACGGAATAACCACAAGTACATAAACAAACCACTGAGCAATCAAAATCATTAGTGCTAGGGGTACTGCGACGATCCCGGTCCACTTTGCTGCTTTAAATAACAGAACATAAAGAGGAATCACAAAGTTAAACAAGGGGGCTATACACACAATCCAGAACCAAGGACCAACTAGTCTTTCGATGAAGTACTCGGTCTCTTCAGGAACGTTTCCGTACCAATAGGTAAGAATATGAGCATAAGTAAGATATGCAAAGAAGATACTAAAACCGTGCATCATCTTTCCAATATCATGAAACTGCTGTTGGCCATATGCGCTGCCAATTGAAGTACCCTTGAGGATGAAAAGAAACAACAGTATAGATGCCATCAAAGTCTGCATCATAATAGAAAATAGCCATCCACCCCATAACGTAGAAAACCAAGTAGGAGCTAGTGACATAAGTAAGTCAAAACCTAAAAGCGAATAACACATCGCATAACAAAACAGAATAGGAGCGCTCCAATAGCGAAGTTGATCTCGGGCTAATAAAGCCCTTTGAGTCGTCTCCGCACAATCTCCAGATTTAAGAAAAAACTTATCCCGTAGAGTAGACCTGCTTAATTGCCATGCCGATAGAGCGTAGACAACCAACACCGCAAAAACATCTCGTAACACCAAAAACCAGGGTTGTAACCAAACATTTTTCCCAGGGAAATGCTCCACCATTGCTGGATTTTTCATCCAAGGAAAAACATCCCGCGCTTGAAAAATATCAAACCAAAGGCAGGCTAAAAATACGAGAAAAAACACTGTCCCTACAGGTATAAAACTAGCAAAAGATTCATGAAGTCTCTTAATGGGTCTACCCCAAACCGCTCCGACCACATCTTGCATACCGGAAAAAGCGATCCCACCCAAAGCGATACTATAAAAGAAAAATACGTTCAAAAGTAACGCACTCCAAACTCTTGGAGCCATACCCTCAAATAATCCGTATGCCAATAATGCGGCACCAGCTAACCCAATAACCACAGTCCCGTTTACCATCGAACTAGATGGTTTCAAGAATAATTCATCTCGTTTTGCTTGAAGACTTTTAACATCCATAATAGGCCTCTAATTCTGTAACGATCGTAGATAGTGAATCAGCTTCCAACGCTCATGTGGTGAAATTGCATGACCATACCCAGGCATAATAGCCGATCCAAACGTGATACGGTAAAAGAAGAAACCGTCTCCTCGGCTCTTGTACATAGGAAGAGTTAGATCTGGAGGCTGAGGATACTTTCCTCCTAGAGCATTATTGCCTTTGGCTTTTGGACCATGACATGGCGTGCAAAAAGTATTGAATAACTCTTTACCGTCTGAAACAACTTTATCGGACGCCGGAAATGGGTTTTTTAGTAGTTTTTCCGATTGTTCAACCGTCTTTGGGTATAATATCCCGTTAACCGGAATACTGTGGTCAGGAGGATCCAAATAATCTTCCTGGGTTTTGACTGATGGTGCATCAGCCATATCCGGCATATATTGAATCTTAGTGTTATCACTATTGATTTCACACCCAGAAACACACAGCAATAGCGGCAGCAAAATCAACATAAGAACACGAAGGAAAAAGCTATTTATCATTGTTTCTATCATCCATTCGCTCCAACGGTTCGGATCTCGCAAGCCCCCCCCATTTTCAATAGATTGGCTTGCTCACTACTTTCATCAATTCCCGGAACAAAGATCGCAAAATGATCATCCGTAGTCCGAACATCATAAATCGTCGCTTTCGGGTTAGGAATTCTTCCCATGATTAGCATTCCGGCAATAGTTGCTATCGCACCGAATAAAATAGTTAATTCAAAAGCAATAATTACATAAGCAGTAATCGAATCGAGGCCTGCAGTTTTACCGCCAACTACCAAAGGCCAGTCGTAATCACAGGCCAAAGGTAATAAAAAACCAGCAAAGGTCCCAGTTAATCCACCAACTAGTGTGAACCACTTAACAGGACTTGAACCAAAGTCTCCTGCATGCTCAATCTCATGGTAAGAGGTCGGGGAAAATACTTCGAACCCAGCAAAATCAGCTCGGCCCTTAATCTTTCCCATTACACCGGTGACTTCATCTAAATATTTATAGACTGCTAATACGCCGCTCTCTGACATCACAGCACTCCTTACTTTTGCTCAGCCCGACTAAGGGGCTTGGGCATAATTAATTTAATCTCAGACATAGATACAATTGGGAAAAACTTACAAAATATAAAGAACCAAAAGAAAAACCACCCAAAGCTTCCAACCGTGATCCCCATTTCGATCCAAGAAGGCTCGTAATGCCCCCATGAACCAGGAACAAAATCTTCGACCAAAGACGATAAAACGATATTGTATCTTTCGAACCACATACCAACGTTTACCAAGATGGCGATAACCATCGATATCGGAATGTTGCGGCGAATTCGTTTGGACCACCACAGTAAAGGGAAAACACAGTTACAAAAAACCATCGTCCAAAAATACATGCAGTAAGGGCCAATGGCTCTGCTCTTAAATAAAGCCCATTCTTGCTCATTCCCAGAATACCAAGCAATAAAAAACTCTACGCCGTAAGCATAGGCTACGATGCTAGAGGTCAATAGAGTCAGCTTTAAGCAAGAATCCAAATGCTCCACGGTAATAAATTCTTCAAAACGAAACATTTTTCGGATAGGGACTAAAAGTGTAAAAACCATCGAACACCCGGATAAAATTGCACCGGCTACGAAGTAAGGAGGAAAAATTGTAGTATGCCACCCTGGCTGCAACGACATAGCAAAGTCCCAAGAAACCACGCTGTGAACTGACAATACCAAAGGGGTTGCAAGAGCTGCTAGAAATCCGTAACCCGCCTCATAATGATGCCACTGCTTTGCAGTCCCTCTCCAACCAAAAGATAAAAGACCATAAACTAGTCTCTTAAAACCTTTAACTCGGTCTCGGATCGAAGCCAAGTCAGGAACCATGCCCATATACCAGAATAATAACGATACCGTTAGGTAGGTTGAAATTGCAAAAATATCCCAAATTAATGGGGAGCGAAAGTTCACCCAGAGGTTATTAGTGTTAGGAAGAGGAGCCATCCAATAAGGCGCTAACCATAGACGCCCGACATGTATCAAAGGAAACAATCCAGCAGTAATCACCGCAAAAATCGTCATCGCCTCAGCAGCACGAGCAACCGTGTTTCTCCATTTAGCACGAAATAAAAACAAGATCGCAGAAATGAGAGTTCCTGCATGGCCTATACCAACCCAAAAAACGAAGTTAGTAATATAAACACCCCAGTATACCGGACTGTTCATTCCCGCTGTTCCCATACCAACCGTTGTCTGGTAAACCCAGCAACCAATACCCAGTAAAACACATAGGCCCGACATCGCCCAAGCAACATAAAACATCGGATGAGGATTACTAAGGTTAGCAAGAATACTATCGTTTACATCGGAAGCCGTCTTTGTCCATTTTTCAGTCATTATTTCCGCTCCGCATCATCAGCCCTGATGGCCTGTGTCTGTACTAGACTTTTTCGCACCGTGATCTCCACTAGGTTTTGAACTACCACCATGATGCTTCTTATTAATCGCCGATTCTTTGTGGGTAACTTCTGCCAAGTAATTCACATTCGGCAAAGTTTTAATTCCATAATGTCCATGACTAGCATCAGCATTTAGCATCAAAAACGATCTGTTATCAGATCTATTTCTAGAGATACGGCTACGTCCATCCTTAAGATTACCGAAAGTAATCGCGTTAGCAGGACAAACTTGCTCGCAAGCAGTTCGAATCTCGCCATCACGAACTTTTTCACCACGTTCAATCGCGTTGTGTTTAGCATCCCTAATTCTTTGGACACAGAAACTACACTTTTCCATCACGCCTCTAGTACGAACAGTAACATCCGGATTCAATGCACGAGGGTTTCGATTGGTTTCTTTAGTTTTGCTAATCACATTCCACTTATGAGTAAACCAATTAAATCTACGGACTTTATAAGGGCAGGCGTTGGCACAATAACGAGTTCCAACACATCGGTTATAAGTTTGCCCGTTCATTCCTTCTGGATCATGAGCTGTTGCATACACAGGGCATACCGCTTCACAAGGAGCGTGGTTACAATGCTGACACATAACGGGCTGATAAGTAACTTCAGGGTTATCAACATCTCCGGCAAAATAACGGTCCAATCTGATCCAATGCATCTCTCGACCCATAAGAATTTGTTGACGCCCGACTTGAGGAATATTGTTCTCAGTTGCACAAGCAACCATACATGCCGAACATCCTGTACAAGACGTCAGATCAACTGACAAACCCCATCTATAATCAGGGCTTTCTTTAAGTTTAGGGTAAAGATCTGGCACATCATCTAAATTTTTTCTTTTACCTGCATTAGCTACCGCTGACGCTAAAGTAACTTTCTTTATGACATCGGAGCGGTTGGCAATATCGTTATGCTTTTGCATAGCTGCGAGCCTATATCTCTTGCCAGTGGCAATCAACTTAACCGTCTGCCCCGAAGTAACAGGTTGCCCTGTTTGAGAGTCAACGGATTTAGAGAAAATCCCTAACGGGTTTACACCAAAACCATCGGTAACTCTACTAACACCTTCTGCATGCCCATTGCCTCTATGAATATAGACAGCATCAGGGTGCATACCAGGCATAGGATAAAGTGCTACTTCGACACTCCCACCGGAACCCTCAACTTTCAAAAGGTCGTTACGACGAAAGCCTAGTTTCTTAGCTGTATTTGGATTAATTGCAACCCAACTGTCCCAAGTTATAGTTGTCATCGAATCGCCAGCTTCTTGAAGCACAGGCTTATCGGCACCACGACCGTCTTGTAAACGCACATCAAGCGGCGACACAAGTTTCAGACCTGATTTAAACGGTGTATCAGAGGGAGCAATCTTACCACGAACATTCGCGAAGCTTCTAACATTTCTCTTTTCAAGTTTACCAACAAAACCACGACGTAAAACCGCACGCCAAAACGTATCAAAATCAACTTTATTACCTAAGGTCTTATGGATATTCTTCCAGCGTTGCATCAAATAGGTTCGGTAATCAGCGAAACCCATAGGCTTCTTCATTGCGCCTGCAACCCATAGAAGGATATCCTCCGATTGTCTGCTATTTGCTAATGCACGTACCGCAGGCTGCCGTACCGTCCAAAAACCCGCGACAGGTTGTTCATCGCCCCAAGACTCCAGATAATGATGCCCCGGAAGTCTCACCGTTGCATATCTATCGGTTTCAGTGTTTTGATTTTGAATCGAAATAACCTGAGGAATTTTTTCAAAAACTTTATCAATACCGAATGCTTGCGGAACGGTAAAAATAGGATTCGAATCGATCACTATAACAAGATCAATATCACCAGCCTCTTCAATAAACTCTTTGATACCTCGATTAGTGGTAGGAGCAGTCATCCAGCCACGGTCGAAAAACAAAGTCTTGCCATAAGCGCCGATGAGGGTATTCGCCATAATCGCAGCAACCTGCAACATCGTGGCATTTTCGTCTATAGCAGTACCACCGCACATGACTACAGATTTTTTCGTTATTAAATCTGCCGCAACTTTATCTAACTCGGCACTAGAAACACCGACCCGACTTTCTGCAGCAACTATATATCCTTTATAAGAATCAAGTACACGCTTCATTTCAGAACGCTCACCTGCAGATCCTTTAGAAGAACTATTCGCCAGTAAAGATTTTACTAGTAATAGAGCTACTCCCAGTTCATCACCAGGTGCAATAGGATATCGATCATCAGACCGTGCACCCGTTTGACTCATACCAGATTCAAATTGAACAAAACGCCCCATCTTCCCTCTTTGGAAAGAGTGAGATGCAGAAAAACCTTTGGTATGGAAACAAGAAGAGGTTCCAATATCTAAGAAGTCAGACCCAATACCGACAATCAGCTCAGCCGATCTTAAATCAGCTCTCGGCATCCCTGAGGCGCCAAAAGCAATTTCATGAGCTTTACTAATCGAACTCATCAACCCGTTAGGCTCATAAACATATAGTTGGTCTTCACTAGAGCCGATATGTTTCAAAAATTTCCGGTAAAATTCAAGTCGATGCCCAGTTGAGCCACCGGTAAAGATAGCAACCTTACTCGCTGCTGATACTCTTGACGCCAAAGCATCAAATGTCTCATCCCACGCGGCATCATGAAAACGTTCGCCAATTTTCACTTGAGGAGCTTTGCGTCGCTCCGGATGATATAAGCCTTGAAGTGTCGCCTGGCCGGTAGCACAGGTAGAGCCTTGATTTATGGGATGCTCAGGACTTCCCTCAACCTTAACCGGACGGCCTTCTCTAGTTTTAATTACAACACCACAACCCGCAGAACAATCGCCACAAGTAGTAGCATAATAGGTCGGCACACCGGGAATCTGATCGATCGGCTGATTCACATAAGGAATAGCCGTTTCCTCTGGCCTACGAATACATGCAGAAGCCCCAAAAAGCGCACTAGCGCTAAAAAGCCTCATAAAATCCCGACGATCGACCGCAAGGTCACTAGATCCAGCTGTTACACCATCTAAAGAAGACTCCGCAACTTCCGGAATACGCTCATCGGCAGCCTTATAAAAAGGCCCCGGAACAAACTCAGACGCCGGTTTTTCAAAAGGCTGATCATCGTCTAGAAATACAGTTTGTGGAACTGCCGGCTCATCCGCCGTTGAAGCTCCCGCCCTATTTTTTTCTGTCAACTCTTTAGAAGTTCTATCCAAGTCCTTCACTCCTGCCAAAAGCAACTATATGAACGCAGCCCTGAACCGTAATTAATAATGACAAGTTTGACACTCTAAACTCGCACCTTTTTCCTGATGACAAGAAATACACCAACCCATTTGTAATGGAGCTCCTTGGTGTACTGTTCCCATTGTTTCAACTGGACCATGACAGTCCTGACACTCAATTCCAGACTGGACATGGCGCTTATGAGTAAAGCGTACGAAATCCGGTAAATCGTGAACCTTCTTCCAAAGAATCGGTTCGTTATTTTCGTATTTTTTAGTTAGGTATTTAATAGGCTCTAGGTTTGTTCCGGCAACTTTATGACAACCCATACAAGTATTACTAGAAGGAATACCAGCAACAATAGAGCGACGTGCACTAGAGTGACAATACTGACAAGGGATCTTCCGATCGACTGCATGATTTTTATGACTGAACTCTATAGGCTGCTCAGGATGATAGCCTACATTATCAACAGTGTCACCAGGCGTCCAAAACCACCAACCCCTGCAACCAGACAGCATAGCCACCGACGCAAGAACAACACAACAAAAAAAACGCTTCCTAAACAACTTCAAGCCGCTCAAATATCGACTCCTCGTCAACAACTACTCGCAAGTTCCACATCAATACTTAATAATCATTAGACTAAAGGTTTACCACATAATCTTTATGAATCCAATGGTTTTGATCTTAAAATTTTAAAATATGATCAGTGTTTGAAAAACAATCAGCACCGCGCTAGACTGATACGAGCTCAATTGTTTGTCTAGCAACGCTTAGCAAACATCGTCACCAACTCGGAGGAATCACGGTGCAAAAATTTTTCTCGACTCTATTCGACTTATCATTCAATAAATTCGTCACTCCACAATTAGTTACTTACATTTATATCATCTCAATTGTTTCGGCTGGCATTACCTCAATCTTTGCCATGAAAGCACTACCACTAGGTTTTATTCTTGCACCGCTGCTGTTCATAACTAACATTGTTTTTATTCGAGCAGGACTTGAACTCGTTCTCGCAGTGTTTCAAATAGCTCGCTACAGCGCAGAAATCGCTAGACGAGGACGCGTCGATGAGCCACCTGCCGTAGACACTGAACTAAGCCCTAAAACCGAAATTTAGTTAAAACACAAAAAATAGCTCCTACGCTTTAAGTACCAGACACTTAAAGCCCTGCAATTTGGCGCTGTGATCAAATTACTTAGATAAGTTCTAAAGAACACACATTGTTTCCCGATATCTTTCTGGAATTAAGAAAGGTGGGACATATTGTCAGCTGCACTTAAATACAAAAATAATTATCAGTCAGACCCGTACAATAAGATACGGAAAATTGATGGCAGTCATGCCTTCAAAGACTCTGTCTCAGGTGGCTACGTAGCGTATCAAGTACGTCAGAGAAAACATGGTAAAATTGCATATTTTAACTATGACTTAGCAAAGCAAATGGGGCTAATAAGCAAAGACCACCCTCATAAAATGAATCGAGAGTTATCTAAGAACTTATTAGAGACCTTCGCTATACAAATCATAAACGAACACGACATTATCAACAAAACTCCCATCAATTCAAAAGATGTAAAAAAGAACACCTACATGGCCACTCGTTACTTACAATTACAGCATCCGAGTAAAAAAGGCCTAACATCAGGCGACGGGCGGAGCATATGGAACGGCACAAGCAGTTTTCGCGGGAAGACTTGGGACATATCCAGCTGCGGTACAGGAGCAACCTGTTTAAGCCCTGCAACAGCTATCAATAAAAAATTCTATGAAACCGGAGACCCCACTGTCTCATACGGATGTGGATACTCAGAGATTCACGAAGGTTTAGGTAACGCAATTTTCAGTGAGATATTTCACTTAAATAACATTGAAACCGAACGAACCCTACTTGTTATCGAGTTCCCTAAAGGGCTATCGATCAACGTAAGAGCCGGACAAAACCTTCTAAGACCATCTCACTTCTTCAATCACCTGAAACAAGACAACTATGACCGTCTCAAAAATGCGGTTGATTTCTTTATCGACCGACAGACCAGTAATGGCAACTACCAAAAACTAAAAACTCCAAAAAGTCGGTATAATTCATTACTCGAAAATATCTGTAAAACATTTGCCGAAATTACCGCGCTATATGAATCAGAATATATCTTTTGTTGGTTAGATTGGGATGGCGACAATATCTTAGCTAACGGTGGAATCATTGACTATGGATCGGTTCGGCAATTCGGAATGTATCATCATACATATAAATTTGACGACGATGATCGTTGGTCTACGACGATCCCCCAACAAAAAAACAAAGCTCGAGAAATCGTAAAAACATTTGCTCAACTTTGTGATTATTTAATCACAAAAAAGAAAAAACCCTTAAACCAATTTAATAACCACAACATATTAAATAAATTCGACACAATTTTTCGAGAAACTAAAGAAAAATTACTACTAAAAAAGATGGGTCTAACAGAAAAGCAGACCAATCTTTTAAGACGTAAAAAGAAGAAACTAGTAAAATGCTTTATGGAATCGTTCACATACTTCGAGCGAGCGGTGTCAGCGGAAGGACCAATTGAAGTTACCGACGGCGTTACGACCAACGCGGTATTTTGTATGAGAGATATTTTAAGAGAGTTGCCTTACCTATTCCAAAAAGACTTCGCATCAATCTCCCACGAAAGCTTCATGGATATCTTAGTTTCTAACTACGCGCTACCAGAAGACTCCAGCTTAACACCAAAGAAAAAGGCGAAAATCAATCAGTTCCAAGCTGACTATAAGAAAATCATTCAGGCGATTGCACACATAGAACAATGCAGTTCAACCAAAATACTTAAACAAATTAACGAGCGCTCAGCAGTAATCAACCGCTATGAACGAATTACCGGAGACGCTTTGATTCACATCACTACAAAGCTCATTAAACAAAAACAAAACTACACATCAGATCAGTTTCAAAAAATAATAGAATCTTTCATACATGAACAAAACCTGGTGCCAGATGCATCGACTAAGTCGTCAGCTCCTAAAGCTCCGCCATCGTCGAAAAAGCTAATCAGCAACATGATGCGAATTATACGCAATCACCGTGAGGGGATCTAGCCGTATATGCGCCTCGGGTTCTACAGCGGCGGTGACCCTGAAGACAACATCCAATTAGATGCCGAGCTCCTTAAAATGCTCGGTAAAATTCACCCGAAAATCACGTTTATCCCATCTTGTTTTGAGAGTAGTGAATCCTACTTCGAAGAATTTCGGGCTCAATACTCGCTCTATGGAATCACTGATTTTCAAATATTCAACCTTGATAGGAACTACAGCCACAGTGATGCAGAAAAGTACCTCGACGCAGACTTAGTTTATCTTTCAGGCGGTAACACCTACTATTTCCTAAATCAGATACGCCGAACTAAGTTCTACAAACTTATTCATAAATACGTCCGCACTGACGGTGTCCTCGCAGGACAAAGTGCGGGTGCGTTAATCATGACACCCAATATTCGACTAGCAGGCATTCCTACATTTGATGCCGATGACAACAACGTGGGAATCACCAATCTAAAATCACTAGGATACTCTCATTTTGAGTTTTCCCCACACTACACCGATCAGAAAGCATATTCTCGGGAATTCACTGAGTACAGTAAAGGCCTCCGTCACCCGGTATACGCATGTACAGATGGCAGCGGCATTATTGTTGATGGAGTTAAAACCATTTTTGTTGGTGATGTCTGGGGTTTCGTTAGAGGACAAAAATTCGTAGTTTCTGAATCAGATTGGTACGATTAGTCGGCTAAAGCGCCTTAACTAATTCTTCTAGATTATTCTGCAATAACCTAGACAACCTACCCGCCTTTTCCTGATTCAAGAGCCTCGGGTTATCCTGTAAGTAAAGATCCCAACACCTTTCTAACTGAAGCGCATGGACCCCATTTTCAGGACAGCCAAAATACCTAGTGATGTGACCACCGGCAAAAAGATGATCTTTGACCAACGAATAACCTCCCTTTGCGAGTTGATTCATTGCCACATCTATCAATTCCGCGTCGGCGGCTTTACCATAATTTGAACCAAGCATAAGATCAGGAAACTCATCTGCAGAAATACTAGTAACCTTTCTTCTAATACTATGAGCGTCATAGAGCAAAACCCTAGGGAACTTAGACTTCAAGCGCTCAATCACTCCATTGATTGCATTGTAATAAGGCCAATAATACTGCTCTAACCGATTTCTTACATCTTTTTCGCTAGGTTCAGCGCCGGAATATAGTTTTTCTAAAGAAAAGTTCTGAGTAGGAACTAAACCACTTTCACTACGACCGTCATTATACAGCCTCGTTTGTTTTGGATCACGGTTTAAATCGATCACATAGCGACTGTACTTCGCACGAACAACAGTAATTCCTAAAGCAGGGGCAAATTCGTAGAGTTTATCTACTAACCAATCGGTGTCTTCCGGGAAGTCTAAGTGTTTAGATTCGTATGAACCTCTAAGTTCATCAGGAAACTCAGTGCCACTGTGAGGAACGCTTATAACAACCGGTACGGCTTCTACCTCCGGCTCTACTATAAAATAAGGTTTTTCTTCTTGCATAGATCAGCCTCAGAAACCAGTAACTATTAGGGGTTGGATGATAACAAAAAATGGCCTATGATCCCAGCTCAATAGGAGGATTTAGGCCATGAAGGTTTTATTAAGTATGATATTTTTCACAAACATCACCAGCTGTGGAATCCAATCTATTCCCAGAGCAAAGAATGACGTTGAAGCGAAACTCGCTGAAGTCAGTAATCAATATAAACGACGTGCTGATCTTATTCCAAACCTAGTAAAGGTCGTCAAAGGTTACGCAAAGCACGAAAAAGAAACCCTGCAAGCTGTTGTCGAGGCCCGCGCTAAAGCCACTCAAGCGACCATTGATCCGAGTAAGATGAGTGCAGATCAAGTTTCAAAGTTCCAACAAGCTCAAGGCGGGCTAAGTCAAGCCCTGGGTAGACTTATGGTGGTGGTTGAAAAATACCCTAACCTAAAAGCCGATCAAAACTTCCGCGACCTCCAAGCACAACTGGAAGGCACCGAAAACCGTATCGCCATTGCACGGCAACGTCATATTGAGTCTATCAAAAACTTTAACAACCTAGTCTCGGTCTTTCCAACTAGTTTAACAGCCAAATACTTCCTTAAAGAAGAAAAACTCCCGCAATGGAATGTAAGCGCGGACGAGCAAAAACAAATAGAAAAGACCCCAGATGTCGATTTATAATCGGCTGTATTGGGCAACCGCACTTTTTTTCTGCTTTAACCCTTTAATTGCCCTGAACGTTCAGGCGAACCCGCTTGAAGGTATCAAGTTCGATCGTCCGGTCATCGATCAGGCAAAACTCCTTAGCCCTACCGCTTTTCGAACTCTTGATAATCTCCTAAGGAGTTTTAGCAAGAAATCCGACGCACAACTCGGCGTCATCACACTTACCTCACTTGAAGGCGATTCAATCGAATCGGTATCTATTAAGATAGCTGATCTATGGAAACTTGGCGGGGAAGCTACAGACAAAGGTATTTTCATCTTAGTTGCCAAAGAAGACCGTCAGGTTAGGATTGAAGTCGGACAAGGACTAGAAGGAGACATTCCCGATGCATATGCGAAACGTGTTGTAGACCAATACATCACTCCCGCGTTCAAACAAGGAAATTTTGCTCAAGGAATTGTAACAGGATCCGCCGCGATCATTTCATACATCGACCCAAAGTTTGACTTCAAAGGCAACAGCACTTCAGCCGTTGGTTCTTCAACACAACCCAAGAAGAAGCATTGGCTCGTACAAGTTATAATGTTCCTGCTATTCCTATTTTTAATTTTCACTCCTACAGGACGATTCATTCTAATCGCCATGCTTCTTAGCGGTCGTGGCGGTCGTTACGGTGGAGGC
>Ga0222674_1000504_pt1 | contig 13588 bp, 32 predicted proteins | sample AntAcemetagen866_FD_179804 | JGI IMG/M metagenome (GOLD analysis project Ga0222674, IMG submission 179804) | Saline water microbial communities from Ace Lake, Antarctica - #866 | ecosystem: Environmental > Aquatic > Non-marine Saline and Alkaline > Saline | place: Antarctica: Ace Lake...
TATTTAACTTCGCTTTTTAACAAAACTACAACTTGCTGTGCATTGATAGATTTTTCTTTATTAGCAATAGATAATATAGAGTTATCAACTTTTTCTTTTTTGATTTGATCTTTATATTTATTAAGTTCTGTATCTTTTTCAGACAATCTATCTTGCATAATCTTTTCAATATCAGCTTTAGATTTAGCTTCTTTTAATTGCTGTTCTTTTAGAAGTTCTGTCTTTTTGTTTTCTTCTTCTTGAAGTAACTTTTGAACTTTACTTTTTTCAGCATCTAATCTTGTTTTGATTATGTTATCTAATTGTTCTTGTGTAAAAGTTTGTTGCTTTGGTGCATCTACTTTTACTTCTTCTTTTATTTCTGCTTGTTCGTTTATCGGTTGAACTACCTCTGTTTCTTGCGTCATTTTAAGACTCCTATTTAGTTTATATTATTAGTTCTCCAGCTTTGTTATACCAATCAGGATTGACATAACTCCATTGGTGTCGGCAATTATAACCCCCACGAACTATTAAAGGATTACCAGACTTCTTACCTTTCCAACTTGTTCTTGACCAAAGTGCGTTTACTTCAGCAATAGTAAAAAGTCCACCTTTTCTTTTGTTATATACTCCATTTATTACATTTCTGCAAATTGATCGAGTTGTTGGAATTACATCTCCATAGTATTTAACATAAGTTAAACCAGCATCATTTGACTTATTAAAGTTTAATGTTGCATCAAAATCTCTTAATGAATCGTTTAATATTTGTCCAGCATATCGTTTCATGTTCTCTCCAGCACGATCTCTAGCAAATTTAGATTGTAATGTTTGAACTGACTTATCAACTTTAGCTTGAATTGTAGTATTGTCAGAGTTTTGATTTCTTTTAATATAAGTAACTAATCTCTGAATCTCTGGGTCATCAGAACTAGCATAGATTCCATTAATTGTTTGTCTTAATTCTTTTTGTAATACTGTAAAATCAGAACCTATGAGTGTATTCTGATAAACCTTATCTGATAACTTTCTTGTAAATGTATTAGATACATCTTTAAACTGTGTAAAGTATTGTTTCTTTAAATTCTGGATTAAAGCTAAATCTCCCTTTGTTAGTTCTTGAAACTCAATAGGTATATTGCCAATACGTTTAAATGCTTTCTCAATTCGTTTAGCTTGTTTATTAAAGCCTTCTCTAACAACTGTATCTGACCATGCTAAATATTCTCTTTCAAGAATAGCTTTTATTTGTGGTCTTATAGCAATAGCTGATTGTAGTTCTATTAACTTTCCATCTGTTGTAGGTAATCTTCCAGCAAGTGCTACGACTTCTGCTTCTATCTTATCTAATGTTTTAATTAAGGTTTCGTAATATCTAGCTTCAGCAAGTTCTATTTGCTTAATTCGATATTCTGTTGCGTCTTTGATTATATCTGACATTCATTAAATTTGTTCTTCTTCTACTTCTTGATCTTCTACTACTACTTCGTCTTGTGTAAATTCTCCAACCTCTGATTTAATATCTATCTCATCAAAAATTATATTTAACTTCTCATCATCATCAACTACTGATCTAGCTATTTCTTTGTCTATCTCTTTCATTAATGTAGGAGATTGAACATTGATTGCTTTTGCTTGTTGGTAGAAAGCAAGGTCTGTTGCATAATCTCTAATGTTAAATGAATCAGGGTAATTAATCTCTCCATCAAATGTAGTATTTTGAAACATAGCATATAATTTAAATAACTGTTCTTCGGCTAATTGTAAGTTATCTGCTTTTTCAGATAGTCTAGCATTAAGTAATTCAAATTCCGTTTGTAAAGCTACACCAGAACTAATACCAGTTTTTGAATTTCTAATACCACCAGTATGCGATATTCTATTTATAGATTCTACTTTGTTATTAATTGAATCCATTATTGATTGTAAGCTAGAACCAGATGGTTGCAGTAAGTAAGGTTTTAAATTAGGTTCTAATTCATCAGGCATTTCTATAACTGCACCAGCACCAGCACTAGCATTTACACTAGGAGTCTTAACTAAACTAGGGTGGTTTGTTAATCTAATTAATTGTTCCATTTCAGAGTATTCATTGTAGATAGATTTTTGAAGATCAGCTATATCAGTTAAATCTGATTGACCTATTCCTCTCTTGTGTGATTTAGAATTATATAAAATAACTGCTGGTATCTTACCTATCATATTAGGTACAGTTTCTATTAGCTTTGGTTCTTCTCTATTAGGAATATAAATTGTATCAATTTTATCTCTATACCAAAGTTTAAGATATTGACCATTATCTCTATCAACTTCTTCTCTAACTTTTAAATAATCAAGTTCGTATTTACCATTAGCCAATCTTTCGTAATTCCAATCAAGTACATTTTCTGGTGTAAGGATTGAAACATAAGGTCTAATGTCTTGTTCTAATTCGTCTGCTTTTGTACTTGTTTTTATATTAGGCTTATCTAAAAGCATAAAACAATGACCATAAATAGAGGCGTAATTCTGTGCTTGTTTAACTACTGAATTTAAGTTGTTACCATCTAAATCAGCATCTTTTAAAAATGATTGTAAAGATGTTTCATCTTGCATTGAACCAAAATCTCTACTCGGTCTAACTCTAAATAAAAATGATGAGTATATTTGAATAATGTTTTTACAATGATTATCGCATGGAGTGTTAGCAAGTCTTTGATTAAACTCGTTATCTAATTCAAGATTATATCTCGATAGATACTGGCCTATCATATAATCATAACCACCATTATAAGATCGGATATAATATTCCCAGTTGTTAATTGTTTCTGCGTAATCTTTGTGGGTGATTAATGATTGATCTCTAGTATATGCCATAATTTATTTCATTGTCCATCTTGTAGGAGAACTAAATCTTGTCTGAGTAGTCAATGGTTTTAAGTAATCAATCATATAACCTAGTGCGTCATTCATATGGTCGAATCCATCTTCCTTATCAGGAATATTTGTATTCTCTTTGTATATCTGTCTTTGTAATCCTTTTATCAATGTTTTGCAAGAATGTGAAACAAAAATATGCCTTACTCCAGTAGAATCTTTTAGCTTACTATTTACAGCATTGACTCTATCCCTAATAGCTGGGTGTTTATTTTTAACTTTAACTTTAAAACCAGCATTTTGTAAGATACTTAAATCAGTTCTACCACCAGCAGATGTCTTTCTTTGTTTAGAAGCTGGGTCAGGATATATGATTATTGGAATTTTTGTACCATATCTATCTCTTAATTCTTGCACCATTTCATCTGTATTACTTCCATAAATAATTACTTCATCAAGAAAGTATATTTTATCTTGCTCTAATTGTGCAACACAAGCTGACATTGGGTCTACGTTAAAGTCCATTCCAATATGTAAAGGTTTCTCCCAATCAATCTCTTTTTTAACTACATTCTCAACAGGGTGGAAGTTGTAATAAACAGAACCAGCATAGTTCTCAAACGTACCTTCAAACTCTTGTCTAAAAGTTCTAATATCAATATCTTGTTTAGCCTGTTCTATTTCATCTGCTGAAACCATACCACCTTCTAAAGTAGTATATTGGTAACTGTCCCATTCATCATCTTGCTTACCTTTTAAATATAATTCATATGACCAATTACCATAGCCTTTTGGAGTACCACAGAATAAGACTCTACCTAATGTATCAGCAACAGAGGCTCTTAATACTTCGTACCATGCCTTTTTATTTATATCTGCAAACTCGTCTAAGATAAGAAAGTTTAATCCACTACCTCTTAACGCATCATAATTATCAGCACCTTTTAATGAGATTGTACTATTAGATTTTCTTATCGTAATAGTCATTGTAGTTTCGTTAATATCTTCTATCCAGTTAAACTGATTAAGCATCTCTTTTAGATTAGCCCATACGATCTCTTTAGCCATTTTAAATGTAGGTGCTACATACCAGATTTTCTGATTAGGTTGAGTTGCATACTTCATCATCTCGGTAATACATAGATAGGTTTTACCAAATCTTCTTCCTGATATTAAGATTCTGAATCTGGCCTTAGAACTACTTACTTTAAGTTGGGGTTTTGTCAGAGATATTTTCATTACAGAAATAAGTGATATAGAGTTTATCCTTATTTATTTGTTCTTCCATTTTTGTTGCGTATTCAATAGTTAATTGACTTCCAGCTATAACACATTCAGACCATTTATCAAATTCTGTTGGTAATACTTTAGGTGGTGTACAATCTCCTGTAACTGCTGAACATATTGCAAAGGCTAATATATAATACATTAATTACCTCTAACAGAATCTATAAAATTGTAAACTCTACCAAATTGTTTATCAATAGACATTAAGTCAGATTGTATCATTGTTACTGTTAATTGAAGTTCTATTAATGTTATAAGTGTCCATGTAGCTAAACCCATAAGGATTGTACCCAATAAACCTATTAACATTGTATTAGTTTTTCTGCTCATAAAGGTGCTACTAATATTGTTAGTATAATAAATCCAATAATTAAACATCCTGTAAAATAATAGTTCATACTAAAACACTCCATATTAATTACTTCTTTTTATTAATAAGTTTTTAAAATCTATTTCTAGTTGTTTTACTTTATCTTCTAATCTTTCCATTTTATCATCAGTAACAATTCTATTACCTTTGTTTGTTTCTATGTTTAACAATAGATGATGTTGATTTTCTTGTATTCTAGCTATGTATGTTTTGAAATTAAAAAGATGGGTGTCGTTAATTATTAAAATTGCAGTTTTATTTTTATTAATAGTTTCTGTTAAAGATACAATGTATCTAACACCAGTAAATGTTCCAACCAGAATAGATATTATTACTGGTATCATTACAAAGTTCTTTTTCAATAATTCTGTTATGTTTATTCCAGTTACCATAAGTTGTAAAATTTTTCATTAAATTGTTATATAATCTATTTATCATAAAGTTTTAACAATATCCACCAATAACGATTGTGTTTTTATTTACAAACCAGCGATTATGTTTATTGGAGTATGTGCTTATTTGTTCTGTTTTTTTTTGGATTAAAGCAAAACAATCTTCATCAGAAATCTCATAATACTTTTGATGAAATAGTTGTCCATTGATTAGTAGCAATAAAACTATTGTTTTCATTATCTATTAAAGAATCTCTTTCGCCATTCGTGGCAAACGTAAGTATCTTTAACAAATTTACTTCCCCACCTACCACAGAATGATCTTCTGTTAGAGTATAAGCCACAGTTACCACAGGCTTCTTTCTTTAGACTCTTTTTAAATGATTGAGGTAATGAGTAATCTATAACCTCTCCATTCGGATAGAAATTACTTCTTTTTATTTCCATTTATCATCTCCACTATTTTTTTAAGTTTTCTTAATGCCATATCTCTTTGTAGTTTTACTTGCTCTAGTTCTTCTTTGAGTCTTAATTTTTCTTCTCTCAATTTAAGAAAAGTATTCTCTCCAACTTCTTCCATATTATCTCCCTTTATTTGTTAGCTTTTTTACCTTTGTTTATACCTTCTTTTATTACATATCCTAGTGTTCCATTAGCACCTATCTCAACTTCTTTTTTAAGATTCTTAAATAACATCATCTCTTGAATCTTTTTCCAATGCTTTTTTAAATAGGATTCTATAACTTTATTATCTCTCATCTACCTTGTCCTTTATATCTTGTTAATTTCTTATTTCTTTTCTCACTTTTATTCAAAGTCTTTTTATGACGTTGAGGTCTTTTCTTATTCTGATTTCGTTTAACATAGTATGTAAAGTTCTGTTTAGCCATTATACGTCTTCTACTTTAGCATCTATAATTAATGGTAAAGGTTCATTAATACTTTCTGTCTGGGTTCTATCTTTCATTCCTAGATAGTTTTTACTTAACCATATCTGCATATGAGTATTATCTTTCTTAACTGCCTTATCCCACATCTTCTTTCTTAGACTAGCTTTACCCTTTTCCCTGAACTGGTCTATAATATCTGCATAATTTCTTCTTAATGTTTTAGCTGATATATTCATTACACTAGCTATCTCATAGTCAGGACACCCAATAGAAGCTAAGTTCTTTAAGATTTCTGTATCTATATAGATTTTAGGTCTTCCAGCACCTTGCCTTTTTTCTGTTGTATTTGCCTTAATTTTGTCCATTTTCTAATTCTGCTTTTAAGCCTGTAAATTGTTCCCATCTTTTAACTATTACATCACAGTATTTAGGGTCTAATTCCATAACTCTTGCTTTACGATTTAGTTTTTCACAAGCTATTAAAGTGCTTCCTGATCCACCAAAACAATCTATAATTATATCTTCATTTTTACTAGAATTTTCTACTGCCTTACATATTAATTCTACAGGCTTTTGAGTTGGGTGTACATATTTAGAAGTTGCACCTCTACTCATTTGCCATACGTCTGATTGTGCTTTATCTCCATACCATTGTTCTCCACAGTAAAATATAAATTCATGTTGTGGTCTATAATGACTTTGTCCTAAACCAATAGATTTTTTGTCCCAGACTACACAGTTTTTTATTTTATAACCAGCATCAGTTATAGCTTTATAAAATTCAGTATAAGTTCTCCAAGTAAAACATATATAAGCCGAGCAACCTTGTTTAGCTTTTATTAGAGAGGTACTTAAACTATCCCTAACCAAAGATATTAAAGCATCATCTCTTAAATCATCATTTTTAATCATTCCATGTGCTTTTACTAACGCACCTTTTTCAGTACTACCTTCGGCTCTTCCTCCACCATAAGACATTCCATAAGGAGGATCGGTAAAAATCATATCGGCTTGTTCAGTACATAATTTATCAAAATTATCTATTAGAGTACTATCCCCACACATAACTCTATGATTACCAAGTTTCCAAATATCTCCTAATTTACTTATAGGGTCTTCTGGTAGTTCAGGAACTGCATCTTCATCAGTTAAACCCTCTTTCTCCTCAAATAACATATTATTTAATTGATCTTCGTTAAAGCCAGTAAGTTCTAAATTAAAATCTTTTAAATCTAATTCTTTTAATTCCATTTTAAGTAACTCATTATCCCATTCGGATTCTTCGCTAGTTCTATTATCAGCTATTCTATATGCGTTTATTTGTTCGGTAGTTAGATTATCAGCAATAGTAATTGGTACTTCTTTAAACCCTAATTTTTTACTAGCCCTAAACCTAGTGTGGCCCACAACAATAATTCTATCTTTATCAACTACGATAGGTTGTCTAAAGCCATATTCTTTTAATGACATAGCAACAGTTTCTATTGCTTTTTCTGATAATTTTCTTGGGTTGTTCTCATAAGGTTTTATTGAATTTACATCTGCTATTTCTATTTTCATATTATCTCCATTTTTTTAATTTGTTTAATGCAACCAACAGGAAAGACATTTCTATCGCTAAAAGATTCTTCATTTAGATCATAAGAAGCAAAAGTTTTTAAATGTTGTTTGTCCTTACTAAAGATGTATGCGTTAGTTATCATTATAGCTGGTTTCATAGACTCAAATTCTTTTACATTAGCATGACCAGAATCTCCAAGTATATCTAACCATTTTATCTCATAGAAATAATATTTTTTAGAGTTTATTGAAATGTGTCTAAACTGTGTCTTTTTTTTAACCATTTAATGTTTTGTATTATCGTCTTGGTTTAATATTGCTCTTAAATATTCTATTTGCATTTTAAGTTGTCTATTTTCAATACTTAAATCAATTATACGTTTTCTGCAATATTTAAAAATTCGAAGTATTGCTTTCATTAGTAGGCTTTGATTGGTTCGTCTTTGAATTTATGTTTCAAATACCTTTTATTATCCTTTCGTAATATATTGTAATGACCTTCTTCTCCTACTTTTTCGTAATCTACCTTGTTAGACTTTTTAATTACAGTAGTTAGTATTTGTTTATTAGTAGTTTGTTTATTAGTATGAGGCGATAGGTGGTCTGTAGGTGGTTGCGTGTCATCTACGTACTGAAATTTGTCGTAGTTTATAATGGAAATTATAGTAATTTTTCGAGAAGGGTGGTTGTTGCTGGGTTGCAGCTGGTGCAAACGAGTAGTGATCATGCCTCGTCTTTTCAACCTTAACACTAAAGTTCGCATTTCAGAATAGCTTATTCCCCAAATGCTAGAGTTTTTTCTTAATGGAAATATTAATTCTGCTCTCTTAACAAATATGGGACTATCTAAAAATTTAAGAGTCTTGTCCTGATGACTAGCAGAACTAATCATATAAAGCCAAATACTAGATTGAATTAAATTCTTAAACACTTTGTGCTTCCAAACATCTCGATAAACTACAAAGTAGCCTGATTTTCTTGATTCCATTAGTTGCTCTCCTTTTCAATTATTTCTATTAGTTCTCTTTTAGAATGTTTAATTAATAGTTCTTTAATTATAGTTCTAGTTTTTTGTTTTTCTTGAAACGCTTTATCTCTATTAGCATCTATTGTTTCAAAGTGATCTTCATTCATTTCGGCCATTATATCTCTCCTTTTTTAGTGTTATAAAAATTGAACAAGTCGTTAGCTTCTTCCATATTCTCAATCTCTTTTAAAGTTCTATATAGTAATTCTCTTTCAGTTCCATACATAGATTCGAATTGTTGTTTGCAACTATGAATACTAAAAGAACCAACGTGATGACTCGGACACAATGGAATTGTTTCATACGCAGTTGCTCGGTTTCCAAATCCAAGATTACCTTTACCATCTCCACGATTTCTTATGTGATGACAGATAGCTGGACTACCACAAATTAAACAACCTAGAGAAGCTACTTTGTTTAAGTGATTTTTCTCTTTAGCAGTTGTTACTTTCTTCTTTGCCATACTATCGCTTGTTTTCCATATTTAGTTTTTCTAGTCATGCCAGAATTTTCTACTAAGTTTAATTCCTGTAGTTCATGGACTCTACCACAACATGAACTTAAAGGCATATCTAACTCATCTGATATTTCATAATTAGTAGATGCTTTAAGTTTAACCAAATCATAAACCATTTCTCTTTTAGTTTTTATTTTAGGTTTTATTGTGGCAAGTGCTTCTTGGCTTGTGTCAGTATAATTTGCTGATTGGTAATCAGTATCAAATATATCTAGCTGTTCTTTCATATCTTCCTCTCTGTTATGATTAACCCAAATGAGAGAGAGTCCATCTGGGCTAATCTAGTATATATGATATGAAATATAAATACTTGTCTTGCGACTCTCTCGTTATATATTTTTTTATTTATATTCATATCTTTAATTGATTCGTTTTTTATATTTAATTTTAAAATAAAACAAGAAATAAAACTTGTAAGGGTTAAATTAGTTAAAAAAGCTAGTAAAATAGCCATTTATTAGCTATATACAATACAACTCATTTTTAGTATTATTTTTAAATGTTAAATACATTAACAATTAATAAAGGAGAGAGAACAATGAATAAATACCATACTTTAAAAACTAAAAAAAGTAAGTTTGTAAATACTTATGATGTTACTATTAACAATAGCTTATATGAAGTTGAGAAAGTAAATTTAGGCTATGGTGCAGAATGGACTATAAAAAGTCTTATAAATAATGGTGTTGAAAATACAGATCATGACAAATGGATTGATACTGTTGATACTTTAAGAACTGCAAAAAATATAATCTTAAACATAGAAGCAGATCAAACAATCAAAGAAGCTGAACACCAAATTGCAGAGGAGAGAGCATAATGGAACATTTATATTTAGCTTTAGCATTATCAATAGTAATAACTTTAATATGGGGAGAGAAGTAATGAATAATCAAATAATAGAAGAAAAGTTAAGACATGAGTTGGCAAGAAAAAAAATCAATATAGAAAAAAAGTGTGAGTACAATAAAGAAACTATGGCTTGGACTTTAAAATGGTATGGAGAAGTTTATATTGGTAGTTGTGTTAGACAAGTAATAAATCAACTTCCTTTAATTAAAAAATATAAAAAAGATATATCTGAAGTATCTGGTACAGATGAAAATGATACTTTTGGATTGTATAGTCAAATGATTGTTGATAATAAATTACGTAGTGAAATTTATTTAAAGGAGAGAGCATAATGAGAATACCAAGCAACTCTACATTCACTAAAGAAATCTCTAAAAAGTTTAAGAGAATCTTTAATCCTCAAACACCTTTAGAGGAACTAAAAAATTTACAGGAAGAATCTTATATGGGTTCTCATGTAGATAACTTCATAAAAGAAGTTCAAAACAAGGAAAATAACAATGGCAAAAGTTATGAAACTGCAAGAGCAGTACGACAAGAGTATTCTCAAAGAGAAGAAATTGTTGGACAAGTTACAAGCAGTAAAATACAAAAAAAAAGCGATTGCGTGGAAACTACACCAAGTTAAATACCACCAAGTAACTTTATAAAGAGAGGAAAAAGAAGATATGAAAAAAACGATACTTACACTAGGGCTAGTCTGCACTCTACTTAATGCGTGTGCGTATAAACCCATAATAGATACTGCTGGAAAGTCAGGAACTTTTAATACAGACCAAGCTAAAGAAATAACAAACGATATGCAGCATTGTAAAACACTAGCAAAACAAAATACTACTTTTGTTGGTAACATTGTTTATTGGTCTTTGAGTCCTACTATGGACACTAAAAAAGAATCATTGACTAGAAAATGTTTAATTAATCGAGGTCATAGTGTCCTTAACTAAAAAACATCAATACAAGTATTTAACTGAAAAGTTAAAGTTTAAATACCTTGATTTAAAATATCGAGAAGAAATATCTACTAACACTAATCCAAAACTTATTAAACAAGAGGTAAGTTTCTATAATGAATATTATTATAGATTAGATTTTTACTCTGATTGGCTTGATAGAATTAACAATAAATATAACTATATGGGAGAGAAAAATGCAGCTTAATCTTAAAGAAGCAAATGATATTGAATTATATGCTTACAAAATTATTTTATTAAAACAAATTAATGAAAATAATGGATTGATAAAACAAATTGATAAAAAACTAAATAAGGAGAAAGAAAATGCACAAGCCAAGAACTAATACTAATGTTTTAGAGATAAACCAATCGCTTATAGAGTTAATGGCAGAATGGAGAATAAGTGAGAAAGATGATGAGTTAATCTTTACTAAAATTGTAGGCTTACAGCTAAAGAAGATTAGGCTTATGAGAGGATTTACTCAAACTAGAGTAGCTAAAGCAATTAATATAACCTTTCAGCAGATTCAGAAATATGAGAGAGGTCAGAACGAGATTAAATCAATAAACCTTAAAAAGCTATCTGAATATTTTAATGTTTCATTTGACTATTTCGTTAAACCTATATTAGATGCTAATTTAACATTTTTAACAAAAAGGAGAGAGAATGTATATCCATTCAAAACAGACTACAACTTGGCAAGATAAAAGAATCAAAGCCATGAATAAAGTTATAAGTAAGCATAATCAAAAAACAGAAACATTTATTGAAGAATATAATAGAGTTTGTGTATCTAAAGCAGAAAACAAAAAACAATATAAGGGAGAGAATAATGACAATCGTTAATACAGAACATGGTCATACGATAAACTTTAATGAAGAAAAACATAAATACATTAAAGGTACTGAATATATCGTTGGCACAAGTACAATACTTGGTAAGTTAGCAAGTCCAATGTTAGAAAATTGGAAGATTAACAATCAAGTTAATGCCCTTAAAGATGAGATGGAAAAACAAGGAATCCCATTAGATAAAATAGATGCAATAGTTATCAATGCTAAAGCTAATGCCAGAAAACAAGGAGATGGAATATTATCTATTGGTTCTATGGTACATAAATTTTGTGAATTATGGGTTAAGAATCAACCATTTACAGAACCTAGCGACCCAATAGTTAAAAGTTGCTTTGACAAATTTAAGAGGTTCTGGACTAAACATAAATTGAAACTTATTGAGTCTGAAAAAATTCTATATTCTGAAAGAGGTTATTGTGGAACTGTAGATTTAATAGCAGAAGATTCCAATAAGAACCTATGGCTTATAGATATAAAAACTTCAAAGGGTATCTTTGTAAATATGATTCATCAACTTCATGCTTATAAACTTGCTTATGAAGAACAGACAGGCAAAAAAATACATAAGATGTATGTAGTAAGGCTTCCTAAAGATGATGGAGAGTTTGAGGCCAGACATATCTTATATAAAAAAGAACATATGAAAGCATTTCTTGGATTACTTGCGTGTCATAACTCCGAGAAATTATTTAATGAATCAGTAAGACAATACAATAAACTAAAAAAAGGAATAAAAAATGTATCAAAATAATAAATCAACCTTTGATATGCCATTTTGTGGATTAACTTTAAAGTTATATGAAACAGGCAAGAAAGCACCAAGCTATGAGTATAGTGCATCAGCAACTAAAGCTAAATTTATGTGTAGCTTAACTAAAGAACTATTTTCATTAAGTCAATTTATGGATTGGTATAACAAGCCACAAGTTCAGGCTTATGTTAAAGCTGGTTACAATCTTAAATGGGGTTCTAAAGTTCAACAAGCTAAAGAAACTAAGTATGGTGCTGATAGTGAGCAAGTAGTAACTTGTTTTATGGTTAAGCCATATCAAGGTGGCCAGAATGTTGATGGTATGAAACCTATTGGTCAAACTGTTCCACAGTACACAGCACAAACAATGACACAGGCTCAACCCTCTGCACCAGATAATGCTCAACCTATTGGTATGTCTGATCTTAATGATGATGAGATTCCATTTTAATTATGACAGATAGAGAAATAGAAATAAAAGCACTTGTTGGCGAGGTTCATAATTTAAAAAAGAACTTCGCTATTAAGTTGAAAGAAATTCAAGCCTTATATCTGGAAAATAAAAAGCATAGGGAGATGTCTGAAAAGTTTGAGTTAGAAAACAAACATCTTAAACAACAAATAAAACAACTAGAGGAAGAACAGGAGGACTTGTTAAATTACCCATGATTATATTTGGAAAAACTAAAAGCGATTGGAAAGCAACAGAACTTTATTACAGACGAGAATGGATTTGTTTTGTAGTAGGATTTATTATAGGAGTTATAATATGAGTTTAAGCAATAAATCATATGAAGAACTAGAAAAAGCATCTACTGAATGGAGTGTAGCACATGGTAAAGTTATAATTCTAAATGAAGGTCTTAAAGCAACTTATTCTAAATGCTTCTTAAAACATAAACTAGATTCTAAAACTGTTATAGAGGCAGAACATAAAGCTAGAACAGATGAAGATTATAAAAAAATTGTTGAAGTTTATGCAGAAGCTGAAATAGCATTAGTTAAGGCCAGATACCATTATAATAATTTAGATAAGTATGTAAGTTTAAAGCAATCAGAATTAAAAAGAGATTTAGCTTTAAATGGAAAACAACCGACTTAATGAATTTCACTAACGAGAATTGGCTTGCTCCCTTGTTTATCAGTTAGTGAATAGAGTTATTAGCGAGAGTTAATAATTTGGTCTATGGGTGGTTTGCTCTCTCTCTCCACCCTAGATTTAATGTCTAGTTATTTCAAAATATTTTAAGCTAGTTTTAGATGTAATGGGAGTTTCTGTATAATTATAATCT
>Ga0222674_1000515_pt1 | contig 13217 bp, 22 predicted proteins | sample AntAcemetagen866_FD_179804 | JGI IMG/M metagenome (GOLD analysis project Ga0222674, IMG submission 179804) | Saline water microbial communities from Ace Lake, Antarctica - #866 | ecosystem: Environmental > Aquatic > Non-marine Saline and Alkaline > Saline | place: Antarctica: Ace Lake...
AAGAAGCGGTTGAAATTGAAAAGGGTTTCATCATTGACGCACTCCCATGTAATCTCATTGGTATGAACTCTGAGAAAATGGCTGAATACATTGAATATGTATCGGACCGCCTTCTCAAACAAATTGGGCAACCCCCGATTTGGAACTCTAAAAATCCATTCGACTTTATGGAAAATATTAGCCTTGACGGTAAAACAAACTTCTTCGAAAAAAGGGTTGGGGATTACGGGAAAATGGACGATACCTCAGATGATATTGGTTTCGATGAGGAGTTTTAAAAGAGGATACCGTCGGAATCGACGGACATAGGGGCGAAGTTACGACCACTGTCGGTCAACTCGACTTGACCCTCAGCGAAGCCTGGCTTCGCGTCGGGAGCCTCCGCCATAGGGACGGGGGCGGTGATGATAACCCTTTCCCCCTTGGTGACTACCTTCTTCTCACCACATCCACATCCATTCTTAGCCACCCGATCCTTCTTTATGTTCATCATACCCCATACGATGAGGATAAAGACGACAGTGTGTACGAGAAGACCCATGGTGGAGGGACATCCCGTGGGAGTGGCGATCCTGGGACCCAGAACTCGCCTGACGAGACGGAAAGTCTCGGGGTTGGCGACGATGAAGAAGGTGAGACCCGAAATGATGGAAATGAGAAGCTTTCCCTCCTGCTTCTTACCGTTACAGCCACAACCACAATCTTTAAACAGACCCATATTCACTTTTGATATATGTTAAGAAAAAAACTTACTTAAAGTCGAGCGACATACTATAGATATAACCAACCAACAATGTCGCTCACTATCCAACGCTCATCTGATTTCTCTGCCAAGTCTGTGCAGTTTTCAAAACTTCGTAAAAACAAAAATGGAGGTAAAGCTGTTTACCTCAACGCCGGCGACAACAAGAAGATCTACATCCAGTTCCCTTTCATGCGATCCCCATACGGTCTGAGTGCCTTCACTGATGAGGGTACTGGGCGCACTTCTTATTCCCTCGACCTCTCCTTCGACCCTGATAACAGTGATGCTATGGATCTCCATGACAAGCTCAAGGAACTCGATGATATCATCGTCAATACCGTTGCAGCCAACTCTAAGGAGTGGCTCGGTAAGGAGTTTAACGTTGCGGTCCTCAAGGAAGCCCTCTACAAGCCTATGATTCGCCCTGGTAAGGAACAATATCCAGCCACGATTAAACTCAAGATTCTCACCAAACCTGATGGAACTTTCGTTCCTGAAGCGTACTCGATGCAGAAGCAAACTGTGACTCTCGATACGATCGAAAAGGGGCAGAAGTGTATGGCAATCGTCGATCTCAATCAGATTTGGTTCATCGACAACAAGTTCGGTGTGACCATCCGTCTCCAGCAGACTCTGATCGAGCATTCTGCCAAGCTCCCCTCATTTGCCTTCCAAGGCCTTGATCTTCCAGATGAAGTGGAAGAAGAAGAGGAAGACGAGATTGATGAATAATGCCGAGTTCGTAAGACTCGTTTCCCCTCCCCCCTATTCGTAAGCTGAAACAATCTTCTTACGAATATAATAATGAACGCTCAGGTGAAGAAACTCCTCCGGGGTCAAAAAGCATGTACCCCCGCGTCACACCTCTGGTTGAAAAAGAAAAATGGAACCATGACCAAAGGGGTTGTAGAGGTAGGTCGGGGTGAATACGGTACGGTGTTCCGTGGATGTGTCGATGACACATGTGAGAAGTACATCGTCTATAAAGAAGTCGGAACACCTTCGTTGACCGAACGGACAAATAACATTCCACTCAAAAGATTTAAAAATGCGTTCGATGAATTGAATCTAAAAATGGAATACGATATCGCGAAAAAGTTGGAAGGGTTCGGTGTTCCCAAGATGTACCTCTACAAATCATGTGATGGAAAGGATATCCTCTACTCTGAATACATCGACGGTAAAGAATTGGGTGTTTGGTTGTGGAACAAACCTACACTTGATGCGATCAAATCGGTCATGGTACAGGTGATTTCTAATTTGTACCGTATCCAGCAAAAGTATCCAGGGTTCCGTCATCACGACCTCCACGTTCGAAACATCTTAGTGCGTCCAGTTCCGGTGAAGGACCTGAAAATTAAGGGGTACACGATTTCTAATGCGGGATTTGAAGCTGTCATGATCGATTTTGGATTTTCGGTGTTTCCTCGAATTAGGAATCCTCTCGTCAACGACAATCAATACAAAAACATCGGTATCTCGAGAAAGTCGGACAAACACTATGATTTGCACACGTTCCTGAGTTCTATACACGTGATGGTTCGTCAACCACGGACACGAACAGAACGTATCGTGAAGACATTCATCGAGAACCTTTTACCGGAAAAGTATCTCGTGGGTGAGTCCAACGTCGTCAAAAACTATAGACTAAGAGGTAACCAAGGAGTCAAACTCACGTTTGAGGAGGTTCTCTCCAAGCCTTTCTTCACCGGTGAGAAGAGCGCGCCGCTGCTCGTGGTCCCCACCCGAAAACCCACAGTAAAAATAGTCGTACCTAAACCAAAATCACCCGTCGACCAAAAAGCGGCGATGGCTCGCGCTGTGGCGATGATGAGAGCTACACCACAGAAACGGAAAGTCGTCATTCGTCGAAAATAATCAGAGTACAATTCTAAAAATTCGCTTCACCCCTTCGTCAACTTGAGAGAGTATCTTAAACCTTGGCGTTTTTACGAGCTTCATCCGTTCAATTTCACCACGAGGCATTTTTCTGGTGTACTTGAGCGTGACATTATTGTTTCCCATGGACAGTACAGTTGATGACATTTATAATATTAACATATAATAAACAATGCTCGCGTTCATCATTCTCGCGATTATCAACACCATGATTCTTCTCCGGACTGGACAGGCCGGGGCCGGGGCTGGAGTCGGAGCCGGAGCCGGAGCCGGGAATTGGACTGTTTTCGGGACCATGGGATGTACTTGGACGCGGAAACAGCTCGACTACATGAAAAAGGCTGGTAAGGCACACACCTTTGTCGATTGCGACAAGGAGGGATGTGGTGGTATGGATGCCTATCCTACCCTCATGAGTCCAGAGGGTGAGAAGACAGTCGGGTATAAGGAAGTTTAAAGACCACGAACAATCTGGAGAGAAAGCGAGAGAACGAAGGCATCCATTAGGCTGCTGATGGGTTTGAGCACGGTGATGTGCTTCACGAGCGAGCGGTTCCACACGAGGCGGAGGAGGAACGTGCTGATGAGAACGATGAGCACGAAGATGAGAAACTCGGTGAGTGCGTCAGACTTGGTTTCAGCTTTGGTAACTTCCTGAATCATTTACTAGATGTAAATATTTTTTTCTACTCCGATTATAAATGAAGGGACTACCTCTGAGTGGCTCCGAAAGTAAGTTTACGAACAGGCGGTGGGGGACGACGACGGGTATCGGTAACAATAATTGTTATGCGTACGCTGTCGGGGACTACGAGTCCTATAGGTGGCAAAAATCAATTCCTGGGGATCGTTCAGGACTTTCTAACGGAAATCACGACTACACCCATTGTACGGGTCTTCCCAATCGTGTCGTCTCTGACAATCCTACAAAGGTGTATAGAGTCACAGCGGATGAAAAGTGTAAGAAGGGGTACTTCAAAGTCATGATGTTTGTTTCTCCTGGGAGACCCACAAACTATATCCGCCAAGGTGACTTTCATTTTTACAAACAACACAGCGTGATCGAGTACAAGATCAAACAAGGTGACACGATAGCCTCTGTGACAAAGTTTTTTAAGGTTCCTGAGTCACGGATAAAGAGGGGTGGTACATTCAAGGTTGGTAAACGTATCGTATTCGGGGCGAACGTATTCAGTCACAAGCGTGGGTGGGCGACTGGGCCACTTCTGACTGATGCGAAGGGTAAGGCGATCATGGATCCTCGCAAGGCTTCCAGGGACTATCCGGGTCTAAACTACGAGAGATACTGTAGTTCATTCTGCGTGAAAAATACTGGGATCAAAGTCGGCAAGACTCATCCCAAGGTCTCTAAGAATGCTCTCTAGATCGGGTTGACTTTCGACATCGAAGTTGATATCGAAGAGATCCATCACGTTAAAAATAGATTCCTCATTCAAGGACACAGAGTTTGCATCTGCTGTGTAATTGTTCTGAATCGTGACGATGATCTTAAATTGTGAAGCGTCAAAAACCTTCCTACATGTGGGGCACGTGTTCTTACCTCGGTCTTTCCATCCCTGTAGACAGTGGGAATGAAACATATGTCCGCATCGGATCGGTGGGTTTGTCCTCGTCGGTCTGACCTCACCCAGACATATGGAACATGTCGACATTCTATAGGAAGGTTTTAAAGTTTTTTTGGTGATTTCTCTCAGTTAATAGATATCGGGCATCTGGAGGAGGGGGACGTTGCAGTCGTTGCAGTTCGCCTTACCTTGTTGCTCCTGTACTTTGGACATAATCTGGGGACCCTGTTTCTGGAGAAGCTGGCGGTACGAGTAGTTGTCCTCGAAGGAAATGTTGTTCTGCTTCATGACATAGTTATTGAAGAGCTGGGCTGAAGAGTTGATGGTGAAACACCGACCGTCGGCCATACCAAGTCGCTGAGACATTTTGTTATTATTACATCAGAAATTAATTCGTCTATTGGTTATCGTCTTCATCCAAGACTCAAACCCCTTCTCTCTGAGCTTTTCGATGAATGGCTCACATTTGTATCCCAAATAAATATCAAACACATCCGTCTCTGTCGTCCTCGACACCCGAATATCAGGGTTCTCGTTGATGTGCTGATTGATGATATTGTAGGCAAAGGCAATCTCTTTGAGCGTCTCGGCGCCCGTGATGATGATCTTGCCAGTACTGAAGATGCTGCACGTAATCTCCTTCATCTCATGGGCTGGTTTGAATTTGATTTTGACTGCTGAGTACCTGTCCGGTTCGAAAGAAACTTTGAAAATGTCCGAGTACTCCTCGAACCAGTTAGACACTCGCATCAGATTGATGTTGTAGTTGAGGCTGAAGTTGGAGTTGATCATGACAACTCTGAACGAGTCTGTGGGAAGTTTGATATCGAGATCCAAAAAATCTTTAAATATCTGAATGAGCTGCGTGATGATGCGCTTGCAGTCGAATATGTCACAACATCCAGCAACCTGGATACTTCCATTGGGGAACACCTTCACAGATTTGGTACTGTAGGTGTCGTGATACGTGAGTGTCACCTGGTTGTAGAATGTGGTGGGCTTCAATTTCCATTCAAATCCAGCTGTGTTCGTTCCCTCGCGGTGCAGGCGGTACGTCCCGACACCTTCAAAGGCTTCCCGAAGCTTTTTAATATCAATCATTTGGATAAAGCTGGAAACCATCGTGATCGTCGTAATCTTGATCCATGAGGGTCTCGTCTCATCGGGCAACGCTTTCCGTATATCATCTAGGGTCAAGAGATACGAAAAGCTGTTATTGGCAATTGAAGAATACATTTTTAGACGTATTTTTGTATGTGAGAGTCGCACACTTAGGTGTTTAAAGAGAACATTCACCTTTAATGCAGATGACTTCCTTTATTAAATCAGTTAAACATGTCCATGATATAGAGTCCGATCTTTCCTATGTGGAAATAGTGTACGATCGATACAAAAAAGGAAAGGGGTACGAGACGTTCACAGACTATATGAACACCGAACCACTCGCCGATTGGGTGACACTCGAGTCTAAGAAGCAATCCATTCCCTACGACAAGTTTCTCGATACGATGGTTAAAAAGACCATCGAAGTTCGTCAGCGTATCGTCGAACTCACCCTCGAGACCATTTTATCGTATGATCAATCTGAAAAGACATACGTACGAATCGCCCACGCCGCGAAGATCATAGATCCAACATTCCAACCACCCCGTGTGAACATGGAGAGTGCTTGGCAGATGGAATTCGTTAAAAAATTGTGTAAGAAGTATTTACCCCAAGCTATCCAGGAATGTACGGATATCTCCAGACTCGAGTACCTATTCAACGTCTTACGTATAATAGAGTTAGAACAATAATAAGGAAGGCGAGGACCATCCAAAGATAAGACACGCGCACAGGCTTGTTCGAAACACCCACGACCACCGACTGCCACTGACGAGTAAAACCGTAGTCGATATTACGCTGAGGACGCACCTTCTTATTAATGACGCATGGTTCAGATTGATCCGCGCAGAGGCCGGTATTACAAAACACACTCTTTGTCGCGGGTGGAAGCCCACCAGTCTTCTCAACCTCAACAAAATCACTAAAATTACCAGTCTGTCGCACACCTCCTGGAAGGGAGAAATCGTATGTGACAAATGGGTTTACATCATTGATCGCATCTTCATCGTTGAGCATGTGCTTACTCATCGCTGTTACTACTAATTTAGATTATATTTTTTGTTCTTCATTTTACAACGATGTTCATCCCACATTTTATCCAGATCAACATTCAACATGTGTGCGAGTTGGAAAAGATAACTGAACACATCCCCCATTTCCATCATCACATCCGTGCCTCGCTCCTTCTTGAGGTTGGTCTTCTTGTATGTTTTTTTGTACTGACGAATCGCCGAGGCCAGTTCACCAAATTCCTCTGTGAGTAAAAGCCACACAGTATCTACGGCGGCTCGGTCCCAACCTTTCATTTTACATACTTTCTCCGTTTCATCTTTGTAATAGTTCAGACTCATGACTTAGTACTAACTAGACTCCACTCTTTAATTGATACCGATCTTGTTATTGAAATCAATCTTCTTGCCGACGGTACTGGTATTAATCGGTTGGTCCAGGGGGACACTTATGGTGTCGATGTCGCGGTTATAGGCGATGTATTGGGCCACACCAGTCTGAATTTGTGACAGGGCGGTGGTTATCACGCGCATGTTTATCGCCTTGACCTGTTCATTCACTTGGGTATAGTGATCACCGGAGTTATTGATGAAGACCATTCGCATGATAGCGTACAAGTCATCCCCGTTTTGGTAATCGATGGCGATGCCCGTCTTATCCTTGAATGCCTGACGAATACCACGCTGGATAAGATTTTTGTTAAAATCCGAAAAGAAAAGTGTATTCAAGGGAGTCCTACACTCCTGGATACTGTCAAGGTGGAGGTTATCACACATTTAATATACCCGCCGAAAAAAATTATATGTAAATAGTAAATGGTGAACTTTGCTGACTTTAATGAAGTCTATGCCAACAAGCCCCCAACTTTAGAGGAAATTCCGTGCCAACCCCCAGCATGCTTCGTTGGTTCTTACCCCCCAGTATCCAAGGCTGGTGAGGAAGGTCCATTCTTCGTGAATACATACCTTCTCCAACCTAACCGAAAGTTTGAGACTTTTGGAACCGTCGCCGTTCGGAGCAAGGATATGGAGTGCAAGAAGTAAGTTAAAAATAAAAGAGGAAACTTAGATATATGAGGGTCATTAAACGCTCAGGTCGTATTGAGGATATGAAATTTGATAATGTCACCAATAGGATCAAGAACTTAACGTACGGACTCTCTGAAAAATGCGACTCTTCAAAGGTTGCGCAGCAGGTATTTTCTTCAATGTACGATAACATTACCGCACAGGAGATCGATACCCTCTCCGCTGAAATTTGTGTTGGCATGATCACTTCCGAGCCAGATTACGAGGTTCTCGCCACCCGTATTATCGCGAGTAACATCCATAAAGTGTGCCCCAATAATTTCCATCTCGCCATGAAGAAGCTTCAGAAAGCTGGTGTCGTCACAGATGAAGTTGTCGAAGTTGCCCAGCAAGTGAAGGATGATATCAAGAGTGACCGAGACTTCGATTTTGGATACTTCGGTATCAAGACTCTCGAGAAAGGGTATCTTCAGCGCGCCGAAGGAAAATTGATCGAGACACCACAGTACCTATTCATGCGTGTCTCCATCGGTATTCACGGAAAGGATATTCCCTCTGTACTTGACACGTACGATAAGATGTCTCGTGGTTTATTCATCCATGCCACACCGACCCTTTTCAATGCCGGTACACCCCGCCCACAAATGTCCTCTTGCTTCCTCATCGCAAATAAGGGTGACTCTATAGACGGCATCTACGGAACTCTCACCGAGTGTGCGCAAATTAGTAAATGGGCAGGTGGCATCGGGATGCACATCCACAACGTCCGAGCCAATAAGTCAAAGATTCGAGGTACGAACGGCCAATCAGATGGTGTCATCCCCATGCTCAGAGTCTTCAACGCCACAGCACGCTACGTGAACCAGGCAGGTCGTCGTAAGGGGTCTATCGCGGTATACATGGAACCGTGGCACGCCGATATCATGGACTTTCTGGAACTCCGTCTCAACCAAGGTGACGAAGAAGCCCGGTGTCGCGATCTCTTCTCCGCGATGTGGATTCCTGACCTGTTCATGAAACGGGTCGAAGAAGGTGGGAAATGGTCACTCTTCTGTCCGGACAAGGCTCCCGGTCTCGCGGACTGCTTCGGTGACGCATTCGAGGCGCTGTATACCAAGTACGAAGAAGAGGGTCTCGCCAACGCGACCGTTCCAGCTGCTGACGTCTGGAAAGCCATTTTGAAGAGTCAAACCGAGACTGGAACGCCCTACATGCTCTACAAGGATGCCTGTAACGCCAAGAGTAACCAGAAGAACTTGGGGGTCATTAAGAGTTCCAATTTGTGCACAGAAATTTTGGAATTTACCGACAAGGATGAAACAGCCGTATGTAACCTGGCCTCCCTCGCCCTCCCCAAATACGTAAACAAAGAAACCAAATCTTTCGAGTACGAGAAACTCCATGAGGTCACGAAAATAGTCGTCAAGAACCTGAATCGGGTCATAGACCGTAACTTTTACCCCGTAGAGACTGCCAGACACTCGAACATGAAACATCGCCCCATCGGTCTCGGGGTCCAGGGTCTCGCGGATGTCTTCATCCTCTGCGGTCTCCCGTTCGACTGTGAAGAGTCTCGTCTCATGAACGCCCATATCTTCGAGACGATGTACCACGCATCCCTCGAGGCTTCCTCAGAACTCGCTGAGGTGGAGGGATCCTATGAGAGTTTCGAGGGGTCCCCAGCGTCCCAGGGTATTCTCCAACCGGATATGTGGGAGGGTGAGACCAAGTTCAGTGGTCGCTACGATTGGGAGGCTATGCGTGAACGCGTGAAGACTAAAGGTCTCAGGAACAGTCTTCTCATGGCCCCCATGCCCACAGCCTCGACTGCCCAGATCTTAGGGAACAACGAGTGTTTCGAGCCGTACACGACCAACATTTACCTGAGACGTACCCTCGCCGGTGAGTTTGTCGTGGTCAATAAACACCTGGTGGATGATCTCAAGAAAGTGGGTCTCTGGTCCAAAGAAATGAAAGATCTCATGGTGAAGGCAGGTGGGTCCATCCAAAATATCGTGGACATCCCCGAGAATATCAAGAATCTCTACAAAACGGTATGGGAAATCAGTCAGAAGTGTATCATCGACATGGCAGCGGATCGTGGGCGGTTCATCGATCAGTCCCAATCCATGAACCTCTTCATGGAAAGTCCCACGATGTCCAAGTTGTCATCTATGCACATGTACGCCTGGAAATCAGGACTCAAGACCGGTATGTATTACCTCAGATCCAAGGCCAAGGCTCGACCAATCCAATTCAGTCTGGAACCCGATTGTGTCGCGTGTTCGGCTTAAAGTTACCACGCGTGTACTACATACAAGAAATCATGGACAAAGCACTCGAAAACCTCCAAATTAATGAATTCAACAATCGAAAAATTGTTTTGTGTACCAAACAGGGTACACCGTTACGTGTCCAACTTCCTCGTATGTATATGCCATTCGGTGTATCCGGCTTCACCCCCGAAGTTGGGCCTACCAAGTATAACATCGACTTTGCCGTAAAAGGCCACGATGAAGAAGACAGCTACATGAAATCATTTTATGATACACTTCGCCAATTGGAGGACAAAATCATCGATGCCGTCGTCGAACAGAGTGAGACGATCTTTGGAAGTACCATGACTAAGGACGATCTTTTACCGATGTTCAACTCAAACCTGAAAGAATCCCCCGGTCGTGAGCCAAAATTCCGAATCAAGGTGGATACGACGATGGAAGAGCAAATCAAGGCGAATGTTTTCGATGCGGAGAAAAACCCAAAGAAGGATGACGTGACTAACGGTCTCTATGCAAGAAATTCGGGACATGCTATCGTAGAACTCAATAGTGTGTATTTCTTGAACAGAAAGTTCGGGTGTACTTGGAAACTTCATCAACTCATCGTCTATGAGCCACAAAATCTCAAGGGATTTCAATTTAAGATTTAGGATTATTCAAAAGTAAAATACTATACACAGCCTGCGCCTCCTTGAGCAATTTACCCTGTACCCTGGTAAACTTCTTCGGGTCTATGCCGAGTTTAATCTTAGCCACTTTCACAGACGCATCCCACTTTGCGAGGGTCATCTTTACTTATTATCTTTGATTATTTTTTTGTACGTCTTGGTACCCTTGGAAGGCACGAGACAGAACGCACCCTTCTTCGACGCCTTCTCCTTCGCCATCTCAATGAACGCCTGGAACTTGGGGTTCTGCTTCAGAGAATTCTTAGCCGCCTTGCTGGCAGCCTTGGACACGATACGTCCATCTTTCATCATCAGGTCTTTCTTGGCGAGACCACCAGAGGTCGCATCAGCGTTACCGTGGAAAACTTCAGCGCGGGAACCAATCATCTTTATCTTATGCTTTGAAAATTTTTTTGATGTCCAGAATAGAAATCTTAGCACTCGTCCTGCTCACAGGGATTTGTTTTTCGATTCGCTCATCGTTGAGGACTTTGGAACACACGATAGACTTGTGTCCTTGGAGCGCAATCATCTCTTCCTCAACACTCACAAAACGGTCACACTCCTTGTAAATGAGTTTCTTCACATACACAGGTTTGGTCTGACCCGTCCTGTGACTCCTACCAATCGCCTGGAGTTCTGTCGCGGGGTTCCACGATGGGGCTGTGATATACACTCGCGTCGCCTCTTGGAGGTTCAGACCCTGGCCACCCGCCTTGATCTGGATGATAAAAATCGCACCGGGTGGAGCCTTCTTGAACCCCTCAATCTGTCCCACGCGTTCCTCCTTGTGGACCGACCCATCGATGCGGTACACCGGTCTCGTGAGATTCTTCTGGATGTGGTTCATCTCACCCCTGAATTGACAGAAAATGAGGGTCTTCTCAGTCGGGTGGCTCTCGACCATCTCGAAGAGGGTCTCCATCTTCTTGGAACGTCCCACCCACTTCTCACTCTGTGTTCCATCTTTCTTGGCCACACCGTCGATATACATTTGTGGGTGTATCATCACCTGTCGCGCGCGTAGAAGGCACTCCAAGATTACCATATTCTTCGCGTTGAGACTTTGGGCATCTCTGAAAGCATCTCGGATCGTCTCCTGTGCCTCGAGGAACACCATCTCATACAGATGTTTCTCATCGGGGTACATATCCAGTTCCACATTCTCGAAGTAACACGGAGGCAGTCTCAGTCGCTCATTGATCTGGGCCAGGTCATCCTTCGTTCGACGGAGGATATAGATATCTTTGATCTTGTTTGTCATCCCCTGAACAACCACCTTCGAGAGACCCAGGAATGTACACAGAGACACAAAATCCTCCATCGAATTAAAGACTGGGGTACCAGTCACGATCCATTTGATTTGGGTCTGGAGACGACACACACTCTTGAACAACTTGGACTTGTTGTTCCGAATCTCATGGGCTTCGTCCAAGATGACTCGATCCCACGGTACCATATGGAGAGCTGTCTTCGTATCAACTTTTGCCCCTTTCACTGTGAGGAGTGTATATGGCGCGAGGGTCACGTCGGCTTCTTTGATTCTCCTATCTGGACCATCATAGATGTTGATGCTCAAGTTGGGTGCGAATCGTTTGATTTCTTCTGCCCACTGGGTGATGATGGATTTCGGAACGACGATGAGCGTCCGGGGTTTTGGGTTTCCGAGCATTGTCGCGATTAACTGGATGGATTTTCCAAGGCCCATTTCGTCGCATAAGAAGCCTCCCTTGGGTCCAGAGGTTTGCGCCTCCATCGTCAGGAGGAATAAGACCCCTTCACGCTGATAAGGCGCGAAGAGGCGCCCGTTAAGGGTGTTCTTAGCGCGGTTGTATTGTTCTTCAATAGACATTTTGACTTGATTTTATCGTGTTTCTATTTCAACTTAGGTACGCTAAAAGTTTCGATGCTATTTTCTCCGTCACCATGATGTACTCATAGTCGAACGGTTCACTCGCTTTGAACTCCACGACCTTATAATGAAAGGGGGGTTCCAGTAAAAGGATAGGCTTTTTCAACTTCTCATAATGTGCCTCGGTAAATTCACTTTTCTTAAAGTCATCCCAGTTCAGTGGACTCCTCCCTCCATTAAAGAGACTGATATTCCTGGAACGAAGGTGGTCGAGAACGTTTTGAATTTCAAGTGTCGTCATGATTTTCTCGTGGGTCTCTATCAACTTAGGTTTCTGTAACACTACGGTACTACTACACTTCAACTTATAAATATTTTTTAAAACAACTCTATAAGAACTTTCCATCTATGAATAAATAAAAGTTAGGATGGGGTAGTCCCGGGATGACAACAGAAAATTATTTCTTTTTTTCATGATAACGTTTTAGACTTTTTTCGTTTATTTTTTCTCGATTCTTTTCATTATATTTCAGGGTTGCACTCTGTCTTGGTGTCAATTCAGATGGGTCTTTATCTTTAATTCGTGGTCGTTTAAGAACATACAATTCAAAAGAAGAAGCAGAAGAGGCTCGAGAAGCCCTTCAATCATCATTATAATAATCTTCATCGGGTATGATTTCTACCTCACATACGACTGGGGGTAGCTCCTTCTTTTTACGCGTTTTCTTCTCTTTTGGTTTAGGCAACTCATCCAAGTGCTCTCGGTAGTACAAAACCTTGTCCCAAAATGCTCGCATTATGGGTAGGTTGGTTTTCCACCACTCGGGGTCTCTCTTTACATTGATAACCTGAAACTCCTCAGGTTTTGGCCAATTGGTCTCAGCAGGCTTATATTCGATAAAGTCCGCTTCTTCCAGATCTAAGATTTGCATACATAATTGTAGCTGCGGGAGATAATGCCGCGGGACTTCCCCTGGTACAATCTGTCGCATCGGAGGACACTTGATCTCAACCAGTTTACCACTTTCAGTGACGCCATCGGGAC
>Ga0222674_1000522_pt1 | contig 12978 bp, 11 predicted proteins | sample AntAcemetagen866_FD_179804 | JGI IMG/M metagenome (GOLD analysis project Ga0222674, IMG submission 179804) | Saline water microbial communities from Ace Lake, Antarctica - #866 | ecosystem: Environmental > Aquatic > Non-marine Saline and Alkaline > Saline | place: Antarctica: Ace Lake...
AGGTTTGAAAGCCCAGTAAGAGTGACAGACTTCGATGAAAGCAAGATAGCCTGAAATAAGAAACAAGATGGATCCTAAAAGGTTTGGTGTACAAATTAGAATATCTTGGAGAAGCCATGGCAATGATAGTTTCATCGCATTGAAGGTACTAACATTAAACATAATGGTACCGATAAATTGAAGAATGCAGCTCAGCCAACCGATATCGGTGGGACACCATCCAAAAAGTATGGTTTTCTTTGGGTTGTGAACGACTCCTCTGGGTAATGCTTCGGTATTTGCGCTTTGGTATAGCTGTAGATATGAAGCGGTGGTAAATGGAATAGATCCGATAAAGAAGATTGTATTGACGGCCTTCAGGTCGAGAGACCAGCTGCGGGCTAGTGTTGGGTTAAGGCTAAGCCATCCTGCTACCGCAAAACAAAGCGCACCAATTGCAAAAATAATCCCAATCCACCAATTTAACTTTTTCGGCATCCAAAGAAAGTTGAAAAGTTTAGACGCTTCAGTAAGTTGGTTACGGACGAGCTGTTTACGGTGCTCGCGAGAGTGCCATACAATTTTGGAGCCGTCTCGATGCTGATATATACGCCGAGTGATAAAAGGCCAAGGGCCGACGGACTCGACACAATCGAATCCGCTATGTTCAACTGTTTTTCGTTTCATGATTGAACCAACTACTGCGTACCTATTACTAGTGATGGAATCCGGTGGCTTCGCCAGCAGTTAATTGTGACTGAATCGGATGTTTTTTAAAATACGCGATAGTTCTTTTCATGTCATCGACTAGGAGTGATCCGAGGTCGCGACTGACACCTTGACGAACCAGGATTCTTTGAATCGCGAGGTCTTGACGGTTAGCTGGTAGCGAATAAGCCGGTACCTGCCAGCCACGGCCTCGCAATCGATCTGCAAAATCAAAGAGACTAAACCCAGGGTTGGTACCTTCCTTAATCTTCCAGCAAAGTGCTGGGATGCCGGCATTCATTTCGCCGTTGTAGATGATTTCAAAAGGCCCAAGTTTTTCGAGTTCTTTGGATATATATCGCGCAGTCTCGTAGCAAGCTTCGTGAACCTTGCGGTAGCCTTCTTCGCCGAGGCGCAGGAAGTTATAGTACTGACAAACTACTTGGCCACCGGGGCGGGAGAAGTTCAGCGCAATATCGCGCATATTACCACCGAGATAATTTACTCTGAAAACTAATTCTTCTGGTAAGTCCTCTTCGTCTCGCCAAATAATCCAGCCAACACCGAGAGGAGATAAGCCAAATTTATGACCTGACGCATTGATGGATTTAACTCTAGGAATGCGGAAGTCCCACACTAGGTCAGGTGCGCAAAATGGTGCTAGAAAACCTCCGCTGGCACCATCGACGTGAATGGGAATATCTAGACCGCTATCTTTTTGAAGTTGATCGAGTGCATCGGCAACTGCTTTGACTGGTTCGTATTGGCAGGTGAAGGTTACCCCTAATGTCGGGACGACACCGATAGTGTTCTCATCACATCGTTTAAGAACTTCTTCAGGAGTCATCAAAAGTCGATCGTGTTCCATAGGAATTTCTCGTAACTCAATGTCCCAATAACGTGCAAACTTGTGCCAGCACACTTGAACCGGTCCAGTGACTAAGTTGGGTTTATCAGTAGGTTTGTTCTCTGCTTTGCGCTTAGCTGCCCAGCGCCTTTTCATCGCCATGCCGCCTAGCATCGTCGCTTCGCTTGATCCTGTAGTTGAACAACCAATCGTATTCGATGCTGTCGGTGAGTTCCATAAATCAGCTAGCATGTGTACACACCGCGCTTCGATTGCAGCCGTCTGTGGGTACTCATCCTTATCGACCAAGTTCTTATCCATGCATTCGTTCATGAGCTCACGGACTTCGGGTTCGGCCCAGGTCTGACAAAATGTAGCAAGATTTTGTCGCGAGTTACCATCAAGCATTAATTCGTCGTGGACTAGAGCATATGCATGCCGAGGGTCGCATTCATTTTTAGGGAATTTAAATTTCGGAATACTTTTTAAAAGATCGCTAGAAGCATAGACATCGTCATCGTTGTGGTTTGAAATCGATTTTTTGTCGTGTAGAGGCACTTGGCCCTCCCTGAGAGGTTGTCGTTGGACCCGACTTATAACCTAATACCGGGGATATAAAAATCTATTTTGCTGATATTTCTACGAAGAAGTTCGCGCTAAACTCCTAAGGACTATTGCTAAGTGAGTTTTTATATTCATCAGTAAATCTAGGTATTTAATGAACTTTATCCAGTAAATAGGGCTAAATATCTTTCCGAGTTTGTCTTGAATTTCGCTGTAAAGCCTATAACATCTGTGAATTGCGTGGGCTTGATTTTTCCATGCTACAGATGCAACGTAAATTAAATACTTATGTATTCACGGTACGGTTATTGCTTAATATTTCGAAGTGGTCCGTTTATTTTGAGAAAGGCTCGGAAAATGAGAAAATTGATTGCAGTTATACTGGTTGGAGTAGGGGTAGTTCTTCTGTTTTTAGGTTTTGGAGCTTCACAGTCTCTTGTGTCGGAAGTTTCGGAGTTTTTCACCGGATCTCCATCTGATAAATCCTTATATTTATTTGGGTCAAGTCTAGTGTGCCTGCTAGTAGGTGGTGTTTTGTTGACGGGGCCTAGCAAAGGAAAGGTTTAGTAGATCTTTTAGATTGTGGTATTTACTCCAATATTGATGTTAAATCATGTCTGTATGCCTTTGCCTTCAGGGGTGAATCAATTCACCGTCGTATGGCACTCCTTTAAATAAAAAAATAGTATTATCAGTTCGTTATACTTGGCATAAGCATTGCTTCTTTATGGCGTGTAAGTAGTGTTAACAACTTAGAGGAGTGAACATGAATACAGATATTATGAAGGGAAAGTGGAGTGAGGTAAAAGGTAAAGTGAAAGCCAAGTGGGCTAAACTTACCGACGAAGATCTAGACTATGTTTCTGGGCGCGCCACACAATTAACCGGGATTTTACAAAAAAAATATGGTTATAAAAAAGATGAGGCTGATAAACAGGTTGATAGTTTTATGAAAACTCTGCATTGAGTAGTTAGCGGGTCCTTTAATTGGGGCTCGCTAAACTTTTTGAACAGTTAGATAGTACGAATTGAACAGATACGCTCGTTAAGGTTGCCCGGTATCAAGTAGTCAGTGCAAACTTCATTGCCGGTATTTTCATAGTATTTAGAAAACCTTTTGGTGTCGGTGATACCATACGGTCAGGAGATCATTTAGGTAGGGTTATGCGCATCAACCTCCGAGCGACAGTAATTCGTACCTTCTTTGGTCAAGATATCTATATACCTAATAAGCAACTTCTAACGGAACCAGTTTTAAACTACACTAATGATTCTAGACGACTTATAGAACTTTCCGTAGGCGTTTCTTATAGTGAGGATCTAGAGAGGGTTGAAGAAACTGTGAAAAATGCGCTCTCTGATTTTGAAGGATGTGATTATCCAGAAGAAACCAAGCTCTATTTTCGTGAGTTCGGTGAGAGTTCTATCAATTTTATTGTTCGTTATTGGATTAATTACCCAGATAATGAAAATTACTTTAGGTCTACTCATAACGCCGTCAAAAAGATTAAAAAAGCTTTTGATGATCAGGGTATTACGATACCATTTCCCATTCGAACGCTTGACGTCGGTATATCTTCAACTGAGGAAGCCCTTAAGTGTTTAAAGGTTAATTCTGAAGGCGAATTCGGGATAGATAAGGTGAAGCAGTGAACAAAAAAGATCAAGATGGTACTTCAGAAATTGTTACCAGCTCTGGAGAACCGCTGACATCCAAGCCTGATAGTGATACCGAACGAGCTCATGAAAGAAAAAAAGAAGACCAGGATTACGTTCCGGTAATCATAAAGCGTACTGATGAGTCCAAAGTTCATCCAGATGATATTCTGGAAAGGGCGATATCTGAGGGTATAGAGCAACTAAAAAGGCCGTGGGCATCTCTTTTTCTTTCTGCTATTGCCGCGGGACTTATTCTTGGATTTGCAGCAATGGCCGTAGCTGTCGTTGCTGCTGCAGTCGATGAAAGTGTTAACCCTCTAATAGAACGACTCGCGATAGCGTTCGTTTACCCTTTAGGGTTTATTATTTGTATCATGAGTGGCACTCAGTTATTTACCGAACATACGGCGACGGCCGTTTATCCTGTACTTGATCGGCGCAGTAATTTACTGGAGCTATTGAGGCTTTGGGGGTTAGTTATTTCAGGGAATTTGGTAGGCACCTTTTTCAGCTCTTGGCTGATCTCTTCTGCTGATGTAATTGTAGCAGCTAATGAAGGTTATATTGAAGTGGCTTACCACTTGACACACTTCGGATTTCCCTCTCTGCTGATCAGTGCAGTTCTGGCCGGTTGGCTTATGGCGCAAGGAGCTTGGATTTTGTTGGCCACTCCCCCTCAGAGTAGTCAGATACTCTGCATTTATATTGTTACTTTTTTGATTGGGGTTGGTGGTCTACATCACTCTATCGCAGGTTCAGCTGAAATATTTACAGCAGTGATGATTAGTGACAGTTTTAGTTTTTACGATGCATTTCATTTCATTGGAATTGCTCTTTTAGGTAATCTTATCGGTGGTAGTGTGTTTGTTGCTATTCTTAATTATGCCCATATAAAGCAAACCCAACAAAAAAAATAAATATGTCGGGTGCGGTTTTACCTGTATAGATTTTTATATTTACTTAGGTCAAGTCGCCCATATTCGAGCGAGTATTTAGTTGCTAGAAGTTGTTCGATAACATCATAAATATCCCAGAAGTTTTTTTGATTACGAGTTACTCCGTATTTAGTCAAGATCTTCTCTACGGATTCCTTAGATTTCGCCTTACTAACATCGTTAATAAATCGTTCCATATGCTTGGTACTGCCGTAAATAAAATAATTAGGGTAACTGCCAACCCACTTGTTAGTTACGATTAGGCGGTCGTTTTTAGGTGCTAGCCTCTGATCTTCTTCAAACATGAATGATACATTTTTATGGTCAGTAAGCTTACTGACGAAAAATACTTTTGTTTTTTTACTTTTAGGGTCGATAGCTACCATGATTGTTAACTCGGGCATATACCGAGCAAAGCTTTGGGTCTCTTTCGTGAGTTTTTGTATGGACTTTTCCAGCTTGTCAATACTTTTAGGATTTTTGAAAAGACAGCAGTGGAGTGGATCACTTTGGTTGACGACTTTAGTCATCCTTTCTTGTAGTACTGATCTAGTTAAGTTATTTACTAGTTCTCTCGGCTTGGTGGTTAGATTTTTTCTGGTGGAGTCTTCCGGTGTATTGTATTGATCACTGTACATCGGGTTTTCGGAATTCATCTTTTCTTGTGCATCTCCTCCAAGATACCAAGAGTTTCTAACGCGCATTCGAAGTTTTTTTGGCAGGAGATAAAGGAAGTTGTTTTCTGATTCAACTCTGAGGTTATCCATATACATCCTAGTGCTCGCTTGGTGAAATACGTTATCGAAGACATTAAATCCAGCTACCAAAAGATAATACATCCGTTCAAAAATTGGGTAGTCCATAATCCAAACTGTTTTTGAAGTTCCTCCCCAGGCTCCGGTAATGACGCTTGAGTTATCAAAATGACGAAATATGGTGAGGACCGCGTCATCATGAACTCCATCACCATCCCAAACGGATGCGCTACTAAACTTCAGTTTTTTTTCTTTGGAGTAACTATCCGCCCTATACTTGGCATATTTTTTCTGCCGTTGTTTGTAAGATTTATAATATGTTTTGAACGGCGACGACTTGCCTGATGCCGGTAGTGTTAATAGTTTAGCGGCACTTAATAGGTAGGAAGGGTCTGTTACCGAAAGATCGTAGTCAGGATCTTGGAAAAATACTATAAAATGATCTCGAATTACATTGACAGCTACTTGACCTTCGCAAACGGGGCCGCGAATAAATGTCATAGAAAAATAGCGGGCATTTTCTATGAGAAATTTATATCGACCCAATGGTGGCATGTCTCTAAATGTAACAAATGGATTGGCCGAGAGCTCAGGTTCATATGAAGGTAGTGTTTTGGGGTCTTTAACCCATTTAGCTTGAATAAAAAGTTTGTTAAAGTTTTTTAACCTATTATCACTAAAAGGAAAAATAATATGATTTTTATAGACGACTGTTCCACGAAGTGGCCGAAATCGATAATAGAATTTTGCTGTCTTTGGATCATCAAAGGGGCGAACTGTCGCAATTTCTTGGATTTCATGTGGAGCTTTTGTCTTTGACCTAACCAATCTTAAAAAAAGTTTTGGGTGGTTTTCAAAGTTAATATGAGCAAGAAAAAGATGTTCGTAAAGATATCGAGAAGTGATTTTGTGCTTTAGGTCGCTCTGGTTGAGGAATTTTTCCCACTTAGTAATGTTTCGCCTTACTTTTTCCGGTAATCGGTTTATCAATTGTAGGTCGGTAGGCTCACTGCCAGCAAAACCCGCCTTTTCCCAGCGAGAAAGAGTCGCAATCTCAGGTTTTTTTAAAGGTGGAAAGCCAAAGGGCATGCCTCGAACCTTGTTGCTCTTAGAGTAGATTTCCCACTCTTTTGGTGCTGGACAGGTAGTTCCTTTTTCGTTATTGAAGTCGTAGTCACGGTATGCAAAGCCTCTGTTTACCCCTAAACGTACTGATTCAAGCAAAATACTTTTTTGATGGTGAGTCGCTCCGGTGATCGGATAGAAGTTATGCTGCCGGTGCCATTCACTTGAACTTGTTGCATCGATAAACAGTCTTGTTGGGTTAGCTGGGAATAATCTGGTGCTATTGTAAATGGCTTCCTTAGTTCCACCCCGGTTAATACCTTCAAATGAGGACAAATCAATTTGGCACGGCGAACTGTAGCAGCTATGACAGCTGACACATCTTTTCTCAATTATTTTATGAGCACTTTTCCAGGATTCTTGTCCAGATGCAAATCCTGAGGAACTGAGTATTAGTATTAAAATAATCATTTGATTTTTAGCATGTTTAACTTTCATTTTCCCCACTCTCTGATAGGTGTTATTTGAAACCTGAAAAAGTTTTCTATCGTTAGAAGTTATGTTCATTAACTTATCATTTTCTTAAGAAAATATGCCGTTATCGGTCTTTTTGTCATAAATCTTTGATGATGTCTCTATCTAAGTTTGATTGGTGGTGAGAACCTATATTAAAAATTCTGGTCTTATCTATTCATAGTGGGTGCTGTCGTTCTCAGTAGCCTAGCTGCGTTGGGAATCTCTTGATAGTGTAGAAGGTCCCCAACCCTTACTTATGGTCGTGGGGGATGACCCACTCTAAAGAAAGTAGAGCCAGAAACTCCCACTCCCTACGCTTTTCGATGAAACGATTTTGAAAGCTTAATTTAGTGTATAATTCGTATGAGTTAATAAGAGCAAGTAATCTCTACAAATACAGCTGCTCTCCATAATCATTAAGCTCAGCGGCAAGCTCTCGAACAATATCTGAGTCTTCGAATGTAGCTATGTGGAACAAGGCATCTCCTTTATTAACTAAAGGTAGTTTTGCAATTCCGATGATTACTCCCTCAGAGGGAGCAGTTACTTTTGATACATTCCTTCCGAACGCATCGGTAATCTTTCCTAGCGTCGTGCCTCCTTTAACCTTACTGCCTAAGGTTTTAGAAAGCTGGATCATACCCGCTTGGGGTGCTCGAACCCAATAGCTTGAGTTGGCGATGTAAGTTTGCGTCGATTTTTTTCGATTTGATTTTGGTAGCATTCCGACAGTTTCCATCACAGAAATTGCACCAGCTAACCCGACTTTTAAGACTCTTTCGTTTACTCTTAAAGCTTCTCCACCTTCGAAGACAAGTACTTGAACACCTAATTCTGCAGCGATTGCGCGTAAGGACCCTTCTCTAAGCTTTGAGTTTAAAACAACTGGGGCGCCAAATGCTTCAGCTAATTCCTTATTAGGACCACACTCAAAACAGGTTCTAATTTGAGGAAGGTTCTCTCTGTGTATGGCTCCGGAATGAAAATCGATACCGTATTGGCATTTTTTTACAACTTCTTGGATTAATAGACTGGCTATTCTTGCTCCTAAAGAGCCTTGGGCTGAACCCGGAAAACATCTATTGAGATCTCGTCGATCAGGTAGGTATCTAGAGCGCGTGTTAAATCCAAAAACATTTACTATTGGAATAGCGATCAACGTTCCTTTGAGTTCTTTCAATCGTTTGTCGTTCAAGAGGTTTTTGACAATGGCAGCTCCAATAAGCTCATCTCCATGAAGAGCGCCTGATACGAATATCGTAGGTCCCGGTTCTTTTCCTCTGATGACTTCAACAGGCATTGTGAGTTCGGTATAGTCATAGAGTCGACCTAAGTGTAACTCAATTGCTTTTTTTTCCCCAAGGTGTATCTGCTCATTACCTATTTCCATCACGTCAGTCATAAATTATTTTTGCACCTTTTACTTAATTAGATAAGTCAATCTGTATCGATTTTTCTATAAACTGTAACTGATTGAGCAGAACATTCTGATCAACGCCACTCATTAAAACATGTCCACATTCATTGCTTGTCGCCTCGCGCTCTTCGACAACATCTCCTACGTGCAATCTGAATTTAAATTCAAAAATCTCCGGAATTTGACGGACTCTGTCGACTCCTGAGATTTTTGTTGCCGTGCCTTGCTCGGGGTGAATGATATAAACGCAGGCGAGTTTCTGTGGCTTTAGGTTTAGTTCGGGTTTTTGCCCTTCACATTCGATTTGGACGTACGCCTTCCATGGATTAAAGCCATATGCCTCCTCGATGAGTTCCATATAATATCCACCGGGGGGTCTGACAGCCATTTCTCCAAAAATAGGTCCTTTGTTAGTCAGGTAAAACTCAGAGTGAGTCATGCCATTTTCAACCCCAAAAGATTTGATAACTTGATCATTGACCTTCAATATACTCTGCTTTAACTCCTCGGGAATCTCTGCAGGTAAGATAGATTTCTTCCACTGGTGTAAGTAGTCGGTGATATTGTGGAAAATTGGTTCGCCCTTATAGACGAAAGTTTCAACGCTGACTTCAGACCCCTCGACATAGGTCTCGGCGAGGAGGCCTGGTTTTAGGTGCTTTTCTACGGATGCTAAGTCCTTCAGAAGTACGACTCCCCGTGCGCCAGACTCGGAAGTTGGCTTTAGGATAAGAGGGAGTCCTAATAACTTGATGATGTCGGTTGCGGTGTCGCTTTCAGTGATAAGCTTGAAATCAGTAATAGGTATATCAAACTTCCGTGCCTTTACTTTCATTTTGTGTTTGTTGTGGAGGAGGTTTGAAACCTCTATGCTGGTGCCAGGGAGTTTTAGCTCTTCACGCACCATTGCAGCAAGGTCTACGCTCGATTCGGTAGCAGCAACTACATATTGAAGTCCAAAAGAGTGGATTTTTTCTTTAACATGGTCAGAAAGATCTGTTAGGTTTTCTTCAAATGGTGATTCGATCCAGCCTTTTAGATGTTTTTTTCTTGATTCGTGTAGTTCACCGTCTGACCACAGAAAAGTCTGGTGACCTAGCTCTATAGCTGCTTGGTAACATTTTCTTCGGCGACCTATGATTAATACGTTTGCCATGGACTTTTTCCCTAGGTTTTATGTGGTGGATTTTTTGTGCCCACTACTATTTCGATTCTTTAAAATGGCTATAGCCGTTTATAATAGGGATTAGATCACAAATTAATAGGTTTATATAATAGATATTTATGAAGCAATGCTTTGATTAAAACGAATGATGGAAAAGCTATCATATTCTTAGTGGCCTCTTTATCTTTTGTTCGTTAAATACTTTGAGAACACGAGAAACCACATCGCTTTCGAAGGCTTTTTCAAACCGACAATCGATTACATATGCCTTTGCTCGGAGGCGCACTGCTAAGCGTTCCGCTACAGCGACTTCCGACGTTAATACTACGACCGTCTTTTTAAGGTAGGCAAACCTACTGGTGGTAACCATTTCCTGAATAATTTTTCGAGCTAAGTCGATGTCCGCATCCGGGGCAATATAAAAATCTATCACGACCATCATATTAAGTGCTCCCGCGTTACCGCTAGCAACCACATCGGTCAGAAATCTAGAATTTGGAATTGTTACTAAGTTGTCGTCAAGCGTAATGAGCTTGACTGTTCTTAAGCCGATCCCAACTATCTCACCATAGGTATCCCCAAAAGAAACCCGGTCTCCCACTTGAAATGGTCGATCAAACAAAAGGACGATACCAGCTACTACAGAGGCTACAATGTCCTTTAGTGATATACCAACCGCGACGGCAGCAGATCCGGCAATGGCTAATAGTATTTCTTTTGGCGGACGCAGAATAGCGTAGATTAATACTGTTGTCCCACCAATGTATAGCGCAAAATTAATCATGGTGGCGATTTGAAGGAATAATACTCTTTTGGTTGGGTAAGAACTCTGAAGTTTATCGCTGAGTTTTTCTACACTTTTAGCAAGAAAAATAATTGCAGCGATACCCAACGCGAGAGCAAATAAGCTCTCGAACCTGAGCACCGTCATTATAGCCGAAATGCTGTCTATTTCATTCGATCCCATAAATAAAATTCTTTGCTCTAAGTTGTTTAATTAAATCATATTGATATTGAAAATGTAGCCGGTAACGGTTTTCTTCATTTCGATGAAGCAGACCTTTCTCCAAACATATTTTTATCGCATGAGCGACCTGTGCCCACTCTAGACTGGTGGTTGCTGCTGCCTCATTCCGAGTTAAGTTCTCGTGTTTAGCGATCGCAGCCAGAACGAACCATGCATTGTCGTCTAAGAAACTTAGTTTCTCTGGCTTAGGTCGTTCCGGTAGACTTACCTTGAGAGTATTGCTTCCCTTAGGAATAAGGCAGTTGACCCAAAGGAATAAAGCGACACGTGGGTTGCCGTTAGATTGTTCCCATAATAAGCGGAAAAATTGTTCCTCTGCTTCTGATACTGCTTCTGATTGATTTGTTGAGCTTCGTGAGGCCATAATGATTTGATCGTAAGACAGTTTATAATCGGATTGTTTATGTTTGGTAAGGATGAGCTCTCTGATTGCATCATCGGTCCACCCACCTAAGAATACCTCCGTTCGTAAGTATTGAGCGGATCCCATAACTCCTTTGATATACGACCACGAATACTCGTTGAAACTAGAGCACCAAAATAATTTATCTGTTTTGAGGTTAACTAGAGTAACGAATTCCCGGAATGCCTCAAATCCACCATATTTGCCGAGAAAAAGGTTCTGGGCATCATCTATGAGTATAAGGGTTTTCCCCGTCTGTTTTTTATTAAATTCTAGAATGCTTTTTTTCAGGCTTTCTGTTTCTTCAAGTCCGAGTTCTTTCGCGAAAAAGGAATTTAGCTCCTCTTTTTGCCATATTTTTGTGGGTATGCTAATTCGGATAGTTTTTTGTTCAGTAAATTGTTTCTCGATTCGATCAAGGAGTGTCGTTTTCCCAATGCCTTTTTCACCATAGATTGCGAGAGACTGATCTTCTTCGCCACGTAGCAACCATCCTTCAATTTCTGATTTAACCGTTTTATATGCGTTCTCGTTGGCGTTTACGGTGAAGCTGCTGTTAGTTAGACCGTTGCTGATAAACAGTTTCTCGTAAGTCTTTGGGAGATCAATACCAGTGGGTGTAGTGTTTTCGCCGACGATTGATTCGACCTTTTTCCGGTATAGTTTTGCTAAGAATTTTTACTAACCTCAAATTCGGAAACTCTATCCCAGATAGCGTCAACTAATATCTTACCTAGAACGAGGGTGAGAGTTGGTAAACAGAAAAAGATTGCGAATTTCCCGGTGCATTTTAATTCTAAGAAAACACCAGTTTTTTCCGGTAAGCTGGCTCTTGCGGCAGGAGCTACGTAATCTTTCCAACGGTATGCGGCGAAAGCACAAACAACGACCCCAAGAATTGACATCATCGAAGCTACATGTCGATAAAGAAGACCTTCATCAACGGTTACCTCGGTAAGGTATAAAATAATATAAGAAGATAGGAAAAAATAACCAACTAACTTCGAAGTCGAGTCTATGAGTTTCTTCGTGTCGTGTCGTTTAATGCCAGCAACATTACGAAGAGAGCTCAATGTATCAGAGACTAACAAACGAAATATGTTGTAAACGATGATGTAGCCAATAATTGGAATAATAATCCCAATCTCTTCGAGGATGGTCTCACGGGTTTGGTCGTAAATTATCTGAAGTAGTATGCCGTAAAGTATCCAAGGGACGTAAGGGGTAAGTCTTTGAACCCAAATTGCTACTTGAAGGCTAATTTTGTCTGTTTGCATACGTTTTTTTAAGAGGCCTAATCTATAATTATCTAGAATTGTGCGGACTTTTCTACTCATGTACCTGGCAGCAAACGGTAGACAAAAAATGAAGATCAAGGCTAGGATATTTTGCAGAATGTCCCATAATCCTATAAAGCCGCGTGAAGCATTTGCCTTAATTAAAGCATATTTTGCATAGGCAATACCAAAGAACCTAAATGGGATCGCGAGAATCTCTCGAAAAACATCATCTGCATAGTCGTCGTTAATTTTTAAGATCGATATATTGTGAAGGTCGAGAATGTTTAAGGCTTCTGATCTTATTTTTGACGCTTGCAGCATCAGGCGGTAAAAGTCATCAAATCGATCTTCTATTTTTTCTCGTTGAGCTTGAAGCAGTTCACTTCTCTCTTTAGACGCGTTCGCTCTGACTTCTTTATACCGTTCTTGCTGTTGCTCGGAGGCCTTCGATAAGATGTTCTCAGGAATATCTGGTAATTCATCTACGTTATTCGATTCGCCAATCATTTGATATACTACAAATCCGTCGTCTATACCGATCCGGTTTGGATTTTCGACCTGAAAGAAAGTTCTTTGCAACGGCATAAAATTATTGCACAATTTCTGCATGGAGAATTTTCTTAAAAACGCTCAAAGATTAGCACTACGCGCTGAATTA
>Ga0222674_1000524_pt1 | contig 12944 bp, 11 predicted proteins | sample AntAcemetagen866_FD_179804 | JGI IMG/M metagenome (GOLD analysis project Ga0222674, IMG submission 179804) | Saline water microbial communities from Ace Lake, Antarctica - #866 | ecosystem: Environmental > Aquatic > Non-marine Saline and Alkaline > Saline | place: Antarctica: Ace Lake...
CCGCATATTCGTTTGCGGTAATCCGGATGAACCGTAAAATGACTAGAGACTATGACTCTTTTGGCTTCATTTTCAATTTCTCGGTATACGTCTTCCGGCCAGTAGGCGAAGTAGGAGTCATCACGGGCAACGGGGTGAGAAAGGTTGTGCTGGTTGAAGAAAATATTCGCTATGCAATCGTCTTTATAGAAGATGTTAACTATGACGTCTTGTCGAATGAAGGTGTCGCTTGGTAGCTGTTTTTTCCCAGTGACCTCCATTAAGGTCTCTTCCCAAACGTATTTCCAGCAATCGTAAGCTTTTTGGTAGAGATTTAGCTGAGTATTTAGTACTTTTTTCCCAGGACAAACGTAACAACTCAAATGTTGGTCATTTTCCGACAAAATCCATGCCTTTTTTTAATTCTGATTAAACTACTTAAGTTTATAAACAAAAATAGTTTAATTGACAACACTCTATTCGCCTCTCTGAAACCCATAGAATTTGCTGCTAAAAGTGGATGTTTGCTACCCAGTTGTATGAACTTTAGACAGCTCCTTTAAATGTAACCACCTAAAATTAAAGATCTTTACATAAAAAGATCCTGGTACATGGCTTGCTTATTGGGGGGGGCGAGGCCAGAGTTTTGGTCTGGTTTGTAGCTCGCTGTTGTAGCTGAATTATGGAGAAGGTTATGTTGAACGAAAAATCTTGGTTAAACCGAATACTAATAATTGTTGGCTTTGCTCTGCTGTCTTCAGGGAGTGTTGTTTACGGACAATCGCCTAGTCACTCTTATATTAACAGTCAGCGCTCGAGCAGTGTGACTCACTACTCACTATCTGTCGGAGTTATCGGTGAATACGGAGAGTTCGTGTCAAGCGAGTTAGTTGATGAAAATGCCAGTGATGAGTTCTCTGACGAAAAAGTTAATAAAGTTATGAAGTGGCAGGGTTACGGTATTAAGAACGAGCTTGGAATCGAATATCTGAAATTTTTACAATTCCAAGTTGGGCATACTTCGATGCACTTAAGAAGTAATAATGACTCATCTGAAAACTTGTCAGGATCTAGGTTTAACGCAGGTGGGGGATTAAACTTTTATGCGCCCCTTGGCAATCTGAAGTTAGGTGGTGGATTTTTGATGTCACGTTATGACTATCATCGCCAAGAGCATGCAGGCGGGTATTACGGCAGTGGTTATTACTACTCGCTAGGATATAATTATTTCTTGTCTCATCGTATCTCTTTTTATGCCGAAGCATTTCAAAACGTTGAAAGTGTCATTCGTAACAGTGGTAATAAAGAATTACCGGCAAACTTCAAGGCCAACACCGGCTCAGCGGGTATGGGTTTTAATATCTGGTTATAAGTTTATCTGATTTGTTTGAAAACAAATCTAGTTGGTTTCAGCCTTTCTTGCTAAAATAAGATTTCATTTGAATCTCTTATACCGTAAGGAAGGCTTTTATGCGTTTGCAGTTTCTTCTACTTATGATCTTAGGTTTTACTATATTAGGGTGTCAGCACGCTAACGATCAGCATCTTTCCGATGAACTTGAACTTCATTGTACTCCTTCGAAGGAATTTATTACGACGATAAGTTATTTAAGGCAAGCAAAGGCCTTTAAACTAACAGAGGATCAAATGAAGGCAGTTTCGATCTCTGTCGCTAAAGGCTGTGTTGATGCTGCTGAGAGGTTTATTAACACGGTTGAGCTTTTGGTTGCCGCAGGGCTTCCGACAAAAAATTCGATTAAGTTAGCTACAGAAATGTCTTTGAGCACTAACGAGCAATCCGATGCTTTTAAAAAGGTGTTCAAGAGCTCTTTCCAGAAACTAGGGTTAGATCTTAATCTTCCCGAATCGGTAGATGTTGCGCAGCAGATCGCCGCGTTAGTTAATGGAAAATCCACCAATGCAGCGGATGATTTTGATAGCTTGGTTTCCTTTTGTGTTTCCAAATCTCAACTAAACTTACCTAGGACCTATTGCTATCAACTTGCTATGCGTCTTTCTCTGTCCAATGAAGATCGAAACGGTAGTATTTCAGAGCCTTTTATAGACCACGTGCAGTTTCTGACGACGGATGATGAAGGGCCGAAACTAACAATTAAGGACGCTTTGAAAATATCATCTGATTTAGTTGCGATTAGTCCCTCTGCTACTAATAGCTTCGCAGAAGCATACCGTTTCGCCGCGGCAAAGACAGGGCTGGGTCTGATCCGCTCAGATGCAGTGAATTTTGCTAAACAACTTGCTCGCTATACCCGGCAGCTAAAACCTGATACTGGCGGTGAGGGTAGGAGCAAGCTTTCCATGGTAACTGAACCCTGATTGTACGATTGGACCGTAGATCCTTTTTTTGTAATCGTTGTGATACTCTTTTACGTCTTGCCAGTGATAATTAAACATAATTGGTGCGAAAGCTGCTAGGATAGCCGCACCCCCCGCTGCCTTGGTTAAGTCGTCGTTTGCTGCGGAAGCTACGTAAGCGCTTGCCGCGGCATTAGTCAGAAATGATAACCAGTTGGCTTTTTTGCTGAGTGTTGCTGGGGAGTCGATACATTCCTCTGCGGCACGTTCTTTCGCGAGTTGCTCGGTACTATTTTTGGGTTTTGATGGTTTTACTGTCTTATAGCAACTCCGATAGGGCCGGTATAAGGCGGAAGTCAGTACTGTAGCGCTAAGCCAGCTGCCACCAACTAATACCGCGAATTGACCGGCGCCTTTAGCTGTATCTTTTTTATCCTTATCTTTATCGCTATCATTCATGGCCATCATGCCTGACCCTAAAGTTACTAGTGCGGAAACTTGAATAGGAATATGACTGGTCCAAGCTTTGCTGTTTTCTAGTCGGGCTTCTTTTTGAAGTCGTTCCGAAGCTTTTGGGACGACTAGTAGCTCTGGATAAGAGAATTTCTGTTTACTGCCGTCATCTCCAAGGGCGACCGCAGAAAACAGGCTAAGCATAACAATTACAAAGGGTATGGTTATGTTTTTCATTTCTAGTAAAATCCTTTTTAGGTTTGTGTCTTTGCTAAAGTGTGTTTAAGATCAAAGCTTACTCTAATAACTTTAATTTTAGAACAATGATTTGCATAGGATGCTATTTATGAAATGTATTTTTATATTTTTAAGTATTGGGTTGTTTTTTTCTGCGACTTTACATGCTGAAACAAATATTGCTGTTATAACTAGGTTGTTTGGTGCCGCGAAAATTTTGTCATCGCCCGGTGAATCTCCTAAGAAAGGGGAACGTCAGGTTTTGTACGACGGCAAGTATTATGCTTTTAAGAAAGCTAAACGTGGTCAGAAAGTTGGCAATGGTGAAATTATTCAAACTGGTAAAGGTGCACGAGCTCGGTTGGTTTTTGATAACGGCGACCAGGTAACGATATCGTCGTTGAGTTCTTACAAGATTGATTGGGACGCGAAGAAAGCTGCAGCAAAACCTCAAGTTAGTTTGTTGATGGGAAGTCTTAAATCTAGCATTAAAAAAGGTGGTCCTAGGTCGGGGATGAAGGTGAGAACCAGGTCTATGGTCATGGGTGTTAGAGGAACGGAGTTTTTTGTTCGGGCAAGAGACCAGTCAGGTCAGTCTGAAGTCACCGTTTTACGAGGGCAGGTTTTAGTTCACCCTACCGGGGTTAAAAATCCCAAACCAATTAAAGTTTCTACCGGTTATTCACTAAATATTGGACCAGAGCCAAAGTCTTCTAGTGCAAAGACTAAGCGACGGGTTAAGGTTGCTCTTAAAAAAACGACTCCTAAGCGGCTGAAAATAATTCAAACGGTAACAAAAGTGAAGAAGTCTCCTGTTTTGGCAAGCGTAAATGCTGAGGAAATAAAACAACGGCAGGCGATTGATAAACTTGAGAAAAAGGCTTTAGAGTCTACTCTCAGCGATATTAAGGAATACGATCCGCTTTTATATAATAGGCTAAAGAAATCTACCCAAAATGGCGATAGCTTAGATGCTGTGGATGATCAGATTCATCAGGCTCGTGTTCGCAAGCAAACTCCTAAGCGACGAGACGGCAAGAAACCAGATTTGGGTGGTGAGGCGAAAGAGGATGTATATGAGAAGTACTATACTCCTCTATAACAGCTTTTAATCTTGAGATTAGTTCTCAATAATCTGTTTTTTTTGGGTTTTTCTTTATTCTGTGACGATACTGTGACAGAACTTATGATTAATTATGTCATGATGGGGCTATGTTTTTAGACGATATTATCATTGTTCAGAATAGTATTAATGACGAGGCGAAACGTTCTGCCCTTCGTCACTACATGAGTGCTCAGAACTCCTTTGCTATTCAGACTTGTCTTCGCGATATCTGGATATTTACCCTAAATTCCGACCAAACCCTCGAAGAGCATTTCGTTGAGGCTAGATCAGGGCAGGTGTATAGAGGTGTCGACGCCTATGCTTATCTTTTGTCGGTATCTTGTGGTTTGGAGAGCTTGGTTAAAGGTGAAACGGAGATTTTCGCCCAAGTGAAGACTGCTTGGAAGCTTTTTGATCGAGAAGGTAGCGAGTTTGCTAAATCTTTACGTCCTTGGATACAAAAGTTGTTTACTGATTGTAAGGAAATTCGTTCTGAATTTTTGCAGGGCATAGGCGGTGCTTCTTATGCGTCGCTTTCGCGAAAATTGCTCGATCCGAAGCCAGATGATCGTGTTCTTATTATTGGAGCGGGTGAATTAGGGCAGTCGGTTGCCCCACTATTTAGTAAGTATAAATTATATTTATGGAATCGTGATAAAGCTCGGCTAGGTAATTTGGTTAAAAAACTAATTGAATCATCTGCTAATCATGTCGTTGCAGTTGGAGATGATGAGATTTTAAAGTATATCGCACAAGTAGATCACTTGATCATTTGCACACCGATGGGTACAAAAGTTGAAGTGGATTGGGTTGCCGCAAGAGCGTCGCAACGCCAAGATGGTAAGACCATTCATCTCGGTGGTAAGGATTCGAAGGCTTCTCATTGGAGCGGGGTAGAGTTACTTACTCTAACCGATATATTTTCGCTTCAAGAAGATCAAAATCAAGTGAAAAATGAAAGAGTCATACATGCTAAGGAAGCGTGTCAATTGAAAGCCAAGCACCGTCATCTTATGGACGCAATTAGTATGAACCACGGATGGGAAGATTTGATGGGGCTGATGTGAAAAGGCTAAGGCATATTTAATGAAAACACTTCGATTAGGCACCCGCAGATCTCCGTTAGCTAAAACTCAAAGTCAGATGGTTGCTACATTAATTGAGCAAAAAAACCCAGATTGTAAAGTCGAGTTGGTTGGGATAGAAACCCAAGGCGATAGAATTCTTGATGTACCGCTCAGTCAAATAGAAGGAAAAGAATTTTTTGTTAAAGAGCTCGATACGGCTCTTATTAACGGCGAAGTAGATCTTTCCGTACACTCTTTGAAAGACTTAAGTACCGAACGACCTTCGGGAATTCAATTGGCCGCAATTCCGGCACGAGAGGACCCTAGGGATGTATTGATTTTTAATCACCATGCTTTAGACCGTCTTTTGAGTGGTGAACCCTTGCTTATTGGTACATCGTCCCCGCGAAGGTTGCATAATTTATCTGATTTTTTAAAAGTTGGATTGCCAAGAAACTCATCTTCCTCCGCTTCATTTAAATTTGTCGAGATCCGAGGGAATGTCCACACGAGGCTTAGTCGTATTCACGAACCTATGGGGCAACCGAAGTATTTGGACGGGGTAGTGTTGGCGTTAGCAGGCTTGTCCCGGTTGGCAGATTTTGGTGGAACTAAGGATTCGATTTTAGGTCTATTAACAAATGTACGGTGGATGATTCCTCCGCTTTCTCAGAACCCGAGCTCACCCGGTCAAGGTGCTTTGGCTGTAGAGTGCCGTGAGGATGATGACGAAGCTTTTAAATTGATCAGATCGATTCATGACGACGTAGCTAGTAATCATATTTCGCAAGAACGTGAGCTTATGGCTGAGTGGGGTGGTGGTTGTCATCAACGCTTCGGTATTACAGTTGTGGATGTTCCTCGGCTTGGTTCGGTGATGTTTAAAAAGGGCGTGAGATCAAACGGCACTGAAGTTGATGGGATGAGCTGGGACAAGCCTGATCAGAAAATCTTTGGTGTTAATGACAGGGTTAAATGGGATGGAATGAAACACAAACCGAAACGGGTAGAGTTAGAAGGAAATAACTCGATAAATAATGCAGCTTTGTTTATTGCTCATACCAATGCTTCTAATCACATTGATAGCAGTATTTTGAATAAGTCTAGAGTGTGGTGTTCCGGTAAGAGTAGTTGGGAGAAATTGGCACAGCGTGGTGTGTGGGTGGAGGGTTGTGCTGATGGTTTTGGATTCGATTTTATAAGACCCTTATTGGCGAAAAATATTCTTTCACTACCTAAGCTGAAAGAGTGGGGAGTTTTTACGCACCTGAAAGCAAGTGATGACTGGGAAGAGTGTGATGTTATTCCCCAATATGACGTGACGTACTTAATTACTGATGAGGATAAGGAACAGCTGGGCCAGGCTGGTGTGGTTTTTTGGTCGAGTGGTTATCAATTTGATACCTACTCTAAATTTGTATCAAATCAAGCTATTCACTGCTGCGGAAGCGGTAAAACGGCCCAGCATCTAAGTGAGAATTTAAAGCAAGATTTTTATCCGTTTCCCAGTTATGAATCATGGGTAGAATTTATAAGTAAAAAGGGGTGATCATGTCAGTGGATCTTTCTCAAGAGTATTATCAACGCTCAACGAAAGTCACGCCGGGAGGAGTTCATTCTCCTGTTAGAGCGTTTAAAAATGTAGATACCTACCCTAGATTTATTGTTAGGGGAAATAAGTCATCCATAGAGGATCTAGATGGCCGAAGTTACGTAGATTATTGTTTGTCTTGGGGACCTCTTGTTTTAGGGCATGCTGACCCTGATGTAACGGAGGCTGTTCATTCAGCGGTGTCCAACGGTTGGACCTATGGTGCTGCAGATGTGTTTTCTCTTGAGTTGGCAGAATTGATTACTTCACAAATTCCTTGGGTTGAGCAAGTTCGGTTTGTTAATTCTGGAACGGAAGCCGTTATGTCAGCATTACGATTGGCGCGTGCTGCTACCGGAAAAGATAAAATTTTGAAATTTGATGGCTGCTACCACGGTCATGTTGATTCAATGTTGGTAGCTGCTGGATCTGGACTGGCGGAAATGGCGACTCCAGATAGTGCTGGTATCAGTAAGGAGGTTGCGTCACAAACGATTGTTGCGCCTCTGAATGATCTTGAAGCAGTCGAAGAAATACTATCAAAGCACTCGGTTGATATCGCAGCTGTGATTATTGAGCCGGTTCCTGCTAACAATGGTTTGTTGATTCAAAAAGAAGGCTACCTTAAAGATTTGGTAGCTTTGGTTAAAAAACATGATGTTCTAGTTATCTTTGACGAAGTGATCTCTGGTTTTCGTTTAGCATTTGGTGGCATAGCGGAGTTGACTGGCATTGAACCGGACTTAGTTACTTACGGAAAGGTTATTGGTGGTGGATTTCCGGTAGGTGCCTTTGGTGGTAGACGCGATCTTATGCAATTGATTGCTCCAGAAGGACCAGTTTATCAAGCGGGCACATTGAGCGCGAATCCCGTGGCGATGAGTGCCGGACTTGCAACACTAAAGAAGTTGCAGCGTGAAAACCCGTATGAGAAATTGGATCAAATGGTTAAAGATATGGGTCGTCAATTAAGTGACCTAGCAGCGAAGGATTTATCGCTAAAGCTCACAGTGCAAAGTATGGGCTCCATTTTTTGGGTTGGCTTTGGGGATGTTGAGTCTTCTGATGGAATGATTAGAACTCCGTTACATATTCCAAAACTACAGAAATCTATTTATAGGCGGCTTTATCCGGAGCTGCTTTCTCAAGGTTACTATCTTGCTCCTAGTGGGTATGAGGTTGGTTTTATGTCTACTCAACATACTAAAAAGCAAAATGAAGAAATGGTAACGGCACTGGTGTCATCTTTGAAGAATCTTCCAGAGGAATAGAGTTTGAAGAAAATTTCTTCACCGTTTGGTTTTAGACTAAGGACTGTCATAGTTCTTTCTATAGTACAATTATGCTGTACCGTAGCCTTAGTAGTCTGGTGGGGGCATTTATTAGTCGAGCAAGCAGAGGAGATTTCTGAGTTGAAGTCATCCTTAAATGATCTGGGTCATTCTTTTGATTTAGGTCGGGAAAGTTCGTTTAAAAAGATGATTATTTACGAGTCTGCTTGGTTTATTGCGGTTGTTGTTGTTGCTAGCTTGTTTTTAGTAGGTCTTTATTTTAGGGATATTCGTCGTAGTAGTTCGTTACGTGATTTTTTCGCATCACTTACCCATGAGTTGAAAACTCCCCTTACAAGTATACGTCTACAAGCAGAGACCATAGAAGATTACACTTCGGATGATCAATCTCTTCAGTTGCTTTCGAGGCGACTTTTAGAAGATACCAGCCGCTTGGAGAACCGTGTCGAAAGAACCTTAGAACTGGCCCGGGTGGAAGGTAGTGGAGTCTTGCATTTGCAAGATATCAATTTGAAACAGTGTATCGACCAAGTGGTGAGAACTAGTATAACTCCTTCTCAGCGCCGTATTGACATAACTAATGATGCAGACGATCTAATTGTAAGGGCAGATAGCAATGCACTGAGAATTGTTGTTACTAACTTGATAGAAAACTCTATATTACATGGTGGTAAGGAATTTCTTGTTATTGGCTTTTCCGCAACTATGAAAGGCGATATGGTTGTTTTAACTTATAAAGATAACGGGGTTGGTGTATCCGGCGATATGAAAAAGTTAGGAGAGCTATTTTATAGAGGTAAGAGTTCCCAAGGTGCAGGTATTGGGCTGTATCTGGTTTCCTCTCTTGTGAGAGGGATGGGTGGTGAAGTTGATATTCAAACTTCATCTTCAGGCTTTACTGCTGATATTTCTTTTTTAAAAGGAAATGAAATCTGTGGTTAGTGTAGCTCCTAAGATACTGGTTCTTGAGGACGAAGAAAATGTGGGAGCTACTCTTGTTGAGCGTTTGCAAAGAGAGGGTTATCAGGTTGATTGGGCTAAGTCAGCTCGGCAAGCTGAGGGATACGTAATGGCAGGTCAGTATAATCTAGCTCTAGTTGATGTCGGTCTTCCTGATGGGGATGGTTTTGATGTCGTGGAGAATTTGAATAAGAAACAGGAAAACTGTGCGGTTATTTTTTTGACGGCCTTTGGTACCGCAGAACAAAGAATTCTTGGCTTAGAACTAGGTGCTGAAGATTATGTGGTTAAGCCATTTCATATCAAAGAATTATTACTTAGAATTAGAAATGCATTAAAGAGATTTTCTTACAGCTCTTCGGTTCCCACTGAAGTGGAGAGTCAGAAGATTCTTTTAGGGAAAGCTGTTATTTCTTTATCTAAGTTCGAGGTTGAATCAGATGGCGACGTGCATTCTTTGACTTATACTGAATGTACCTTATTAAAGTTTTTAATCGAACGACGAGGGAAAGTCGTAAGTCGAGATGAGATATTAAATTTTGTATGGGCAAAAGAAGATGATCCGACTCCTAGGACCATTGATAATTTCATACTACGTCTGCGTAGGCTTATAGAAGAAGACCCAGAACACCCTCAGCTTATTGTTACAGTACGGGGTGTGGGTTATCAATTATCAGATCGTAATTAATAGATGTTAGAGAGGTAAAATGGAAACACGTTTTAAAAAAGCACTAGGAAGACGAAATGAACTTCGGCCTCCTGTTTGGTTTATGAGGCAGGCGGGTAGGTATCATAGCCACTACCAGAACATTAGGTCTAATGCGAGTTTTCTTGAGGCTTGTCGACAACCTGACCTAGCATGTGAAGTGACTATGGGCCCTATTGAAGATTTTGACTTTGATGCAGCGATACTATTTTCAGACATCTTGTTTCCGTTAGAAGTTATGGGGATGCCTTTAGATTTTAATCCAGGTCCTCAACTAGGATTTCTTTTGCGGGATAACTCGGATCTAGATCGTTTGCATAGTGGTCAGGTGGAGGCCTTGAATTTTCAATATGAAGCCTTAGCTAAGATTCGAACAGCGCTTCCTTCTAGTAAGGGTTTGATTGGGTTTGTCGGCGCACCATTGACCTTGTTTTATTTTGCTACCGAGGGATCTCATAAAAAATCTTTAGACTCTGCACGTGCTGGTTTGACCGACGGTAGGTTTGAGAAGTTCTGTAAGTTTTTGGTTCCGCTACTTATCGACAATATGTGTTTACAGGCCAAGGCACCGATTGATGCGATGGCGATGTTTGATACTTGTGCTGGAGATCTAAGCCCTGAACAACATCAACAAATCGTGGTGCCTATTTTAGCTGAAGTTATGTCGGCGTTTAAATCAAAGCATCCAGAGGTAGATATTATCTATTACTCAAAGGGTACTACTGACAAGCACTGGCAAAATGTAGAGGACTTGCCGATTAGTTGTTTAGGGGTCGACTGGAACCATGATTTGGTGAAGGTTATTGAACGATATGGTGATCATTGGGCAGTTCAGGGCAACTTTAACCAGATGCTGCTAAGAGATACTCCTACTGATAAGTTTGCAGATTTGCTTCGAAGCTACTTTGAGCCCCTACGCCAAATGCCAGCAGAACGCCGCCGTGGCTGGATCTGTGGTCTTGGTCATGGAGTGCTTCCGCAGACTCCTGAGGCCAATGTTCGGACCTTCATTCAAGTTCAAAAAGAGGTGTTTGGTGAGTGATACAAATATGAAGGCTTTGCTCAAAAAGTACAATGTTCCTGCTCCAAGATATACCAGCTATCCGACTGTACCCTATTGGGATAAAGCACCTTCTGCTGACGAATGGATTAGCTTGCTAAATCAATCCATGGATGAGGGCTCCCAATCGGGAGCAGGTGCTGCGATTTATATTCATATTCCATTTTGTGAGACTCTATGCACTTACTGTGGTTGTAATACACGTATTACAAAGAATCACGGAGTCGGGAATCCTTATATTGAGTTGATTCAAAAAGAGTGGCAGCTCTATAAGGACAAGCTGAGTAGAGGAGGCCCTATCCGGGTATCTGAGATTCACCTGGGAGGAGGGACACCGACCTTCTTAACAGCAGCTGAGCTTAGAAGCATGCTAGAGCCTATATTTGAGGATGTCGAGCTTGTCGATGGCTACGAATGCTCTGTTGAGGTCGATCCGCGGGTCACGAACTATGAGCAATTAAAAACCCTGGCTGATATGGGTTTTAAGCGCATTAGCTTGGGTATCCAAGATTTTGACCCCAAGGTTCAGGCTATTGTTAACCGAATTCAGCCGTATGATATCGTTAAAAAATGCGTTGATGATGCCAGGTCTCTTGACTATGAGAGTGTCAATTTTGATCTAATCTATGGCCTTCCTTTTCAGGATCTTAGTAGTGTCCAAGACACCTTGGATAAGGTGAGTGAGTTAAAGCCAGAGCGCATCGCGTTTTATGGCTACGCTCATGTACCGTGGATTAAACCTTCCCATCGTAAATTCACAGAAAGTGATTTGCCTAGCCCCGACGATAAACGGGCGTTGTATGAGTTGGGTATAGAGCTTCTTTCAAAGCATGGTTACCACGAAATAGGAATGGACCACTTCTCTTTAGAGAGCGATACACTGTGGGCCGCAAGTCAGGACTTGACCTTACATAGAAATTTTATGGGTTATACTTCGAAGCAGGTTTCACCACTTATTGGTTTAGGGGTATCGGCGATTGGAGATTCGTGGGCGGGTTTTATTCAAAATGAAAAGATTTTGGAGAAATACCGTAGCCGTATTTTAGCCGGTGAACTTCCGATTCTTCGAGGGCATGTATTGACGAACGAAGATATGACCTTAAGAAGACATATATTAAACTTAATGACTTCGTTTAAGACTGAATGGCGAAGCTCAGCTCTTAAAGATCCTTTTTTAGATACTGTTGGGGAGCGACTAGAGGAACTTGTAAAAGATGGGTTAGTCGAGGTCGATGATTCTAGTATTAAAATTACTGAATCTGGCCGTCCTTTTATTCGAAATATTAGTATGGCTTTCGATGCGCGACTAGCAAGACGAGCACCGAATACATCGTTATTTAGTCAGAGCATTTAATATTATGATAGGTGCTATTGATCCGAACTGTAAACGTGTAACTGTTGTTGGTGCAGGAGCTTCGGGTCTTTTTGCCGCTTATTACTTAGACCGTGGTGGATACGAGGTTACTCTTGTCGAAGCTAATGATAAAGTCGGTGGATTGATATCTACCTCCCATACCTCATTTGGTTTAGCGGAAAGAGCTGCCAACTCCATGATTCAGACACCTGAGTTACAGGAACTTTGTTCGGCTCTCGGTGTCCGCATATCACCTTTACGTGAAGACTCTCGGTCGAAGTATATATACCGCAATGGAAAGCTGCGGAAGTTTCCTCTTTCTATTGGAGAGACCTTTCGACTTCTTAGCTGTTTTCTTAAAAAAAATAAAACCGTATCTAAAGATATGGAGTCATGGGCGCGAACCTATTTAGGTGACGACGGGTTTCGCTACCTCATTGATCCGATGATCACCGGTATTTACGGGACTGATGCGAAGAACATATCTGTCTCTGCAGCATTTCCTCAGCTTTCGATAGCACCAGGAAAACGTGGCGTGTCTCTGCTGCGTAAGAAAAAAGACTCTGGTTCTCGTGGCCGAGGACCGATTGTTTCTGTGAATGGTGGTCTAGAGGTTTTATTTCACAGATTAGGCGAGCACTTGCAATCAAGACTCGGCGATAGGTTTCGGTTGAATACTAAATGTGTGAATTTGAAAGACTATGATGAAAATCTAGTTCTATGCGTGCCGGCTCATATTTCCGCTGAACTGTTAATATCTGAAAACCCTGAGTTATCGAACTTGTTAGCGCAGACTCAGTATACATCCATGGTTTCTGCGGGAG
>Ga0222674_1000529_pt1 | contig 12896 bp, 6 predicted proteins | sample AntAcemetagen866_FD_179804 | JGI IMG/M metagenome (GOLD analysis project Ga0222674, IMG submission 179804) | Saline water microbial communities from Ace Lake, Antarctica - #866 | ecosystem: Environmental > Aquatic > Non-marine Saline and Alkaline > Saline | place: Antarctica: Ace Lake | collected...
TTTTCAGCGAGAACTTCAGCAATAATATGTTGGCAAGCGATTGAGCATAGAGGCGTTTTTTCTGATGGCTTCCACACACAAACATCACCGCAAATCCAAGCTAAAGCTGCATTCCATGCCCAAACCGCGACTGGAAAGTTAAAGGCGCTTATGATGCCAACCGTTCCAAACGGATGCCACTGCTCGTACATTCTATGTTGAGGTCTCTCTGAATGCATTGTTAGACCGTATAACTGCCTACTTAATCCAACAGCAAAATCACAGATGTCTATCATTTCTTGAACTTCTCCAAGTCCTTCTTGAAGAGATTTCCCCATTTCGTATGAGACGAGTTCTCCTAACTCTTGTTTTGCCATTCGAAGCTTGTCTCCGAATTGTCTAACAATGTCTCCTCGTTTCGGTGCTGGAATGTTTCTCCAAACGGGATAGGCTTCACCAGCGGCTTTCATCACTCGCTCATAGTCCTCTTTCGTTGCTGTATTTACAGATGCAATTAATTTTCCATTAACGGGAGAGTATGAGTCAATGCTTGGGCCAGAACCAAAAGATTGGTTTCCTGTGCTCACGCCGTTGTTGCTATCCTTAATTTTAAGTTTACGTAACATTGCCGATACGTCAAATGTGTTGCTTGTCATTGTTGTCATTAGAAATGATTTTTTGCGGGGCAAAGTTAAGAATTATATAGGTCGTGACACGCATGCAGAGCTAAGTGGTTGGTAAAGAGGGAATTACGGCGGGTTGTTTTGAGCTAGCGTAACGCTGTGATGGCCCTGTTTTAAACACCCAACCCCAGAAAGGGGCGTTCGTTAAAAAATGAGCCGATAAACGGCCTAAAAATGCTATCGACCGAGGTAAACGATTAGAACGGATAGATCACTTGGATTTACACCAGAAATTCGTGATGCTTGACCGATACTGGAGGGCTGATGCTCTTTTAGTTTTTCTCTTGCTTCGATACTCATCCCTCCAAGTTGGTGATAAGGAAAATCACCGGGAATGTTGATGTCTTCGAACCTTGAAATCTTATCCGCCATATCCTGTTCTTTCAAAATATACCCCGAGTACTTAATAAGTATTTCTGCTTGCTCTGAAATTAATTCATGGTGCTCTCCATATTCTTCGACCTTGCGTGTGATTTCAGGAAGTGCGATTGCTAGAGACTGGAGACTAACATGAGGACGACTTATTATGGTATCGGCCTTTATTTTTTGTTTGATCGGAGCGGAATTAAGTGCAGTTAAAGTTGGATTGATTAAGTCTGGGTCGACACTTAATCCGCTCAAGAATTTTTGTAAGTCTTTTGTTTGAGCAATCTTTTGTTCCACGTGGAACATTCTATCATCTGACGCTAATCCAAGCTTGTGTGCAATCGGTGTTAGCCTTTCATCAGCGTTATCTTGCCTTAATAAAATTCTGTATTCTGCTCTCGAAGTGAACATCCGATAGGGCTCATTTGTGCCCTTAGTAATTAAGTCATCTATGAGAACACCAATATATGCATCACTTCGTTTTAGTATGAGAGCCTCTTCTTCTTTGACCAATTGATGAGCATTTATTCCTGCCATCAACCCTTGACATGCAGCTTCTTCATATCCGGTAGTCCCGTTAATTTGACCAGCGAAAAACAAGCCTGAGATAGCTTTAGTTTCAAGGCTTAATTTTAATTGGGTAGGCGGGAAATAGTCATATTCAATAGCATAACCTGGACGAAACATTTTAGCATTTTCAAACCCGGTTACTTCCCGAAGAGCTTTAAGTTGAACGTCTTCTGGTAGACTTGTTGAGAATCCATTTACATAAATTTCTACGGTGTCCCAACCCTCGGGTTCGACAAACAATTGATGCCTGTCCTTGTCTGCAAAACGATCTATTTTATCTTCAATACTTGGACAATACCTTGGTCCTATACCTTGGATTCTACCATTGAACATCGGGCTTTTATCAAAACCTGTACGAAGGATATCGTGGACGTTTGAATTGGTATATGTAATGTGACAGCTTCGCTGTTTTGTTAGAGCTTTGGTATTTGAGAAAGAGAATTTACTCGGATTTTCATCCCCAAGTTGCTCTTCCATCAGGTCGTAGTTCAATGACCTCCCATCAACCCTTGGAGGAGTTCCAGTCTTCATTCTCCCGCTTTGGAACCCCAGACTTATAAGTTGCTCTGTAATACCTGTTGCCGCCCTTTCTGCCGCCCTTCCACCACCAAAATTCTTATCACCTAAATGTATTAGCCCATTAAGAAATGTCCCGTTTGTTAGAATGACTGACTTTGCTTTGATTTCAATTCCTATGCTTGTTTTAACACCAACGACTTTATCTTTTTCAATCAATAAGCCGGAGACCATATCTTGCCAGAAATCTACATTCGCTGTTTGCTCGAGCATGTTTCGCCATTCTTGAGCGAATAGCATTCTATCATTCTGAGTTCTTGGACTCCACATCGCTGGACCTTTGCTACGATTTAACATGCGAAATTGAATAGCTGATCGATCGCTAACAATACCAGAATATCCTCCCATGGCATCAATTTCACGAATGATTTGTCCTTTTGCAATTCCACCCATCGCAGGATTACAAGACATCTGTCCAATGGTGTTCATATTCATGGTAATCATGAGAACCTTGGAGCCTAAATTGGCCGCTGCCGCCGCTGCTTCATTACCAGCATGGCCACCGCCAACTACAATAACGTCATATATATCAAGCATGTTTATTGGAATGTTTCACGTGGAACAAGTACTAAAACGGGCGCAAAGATAGGTAGAAATCTTCTTTTTCTCGCATCAACTTACTGTCAATGAGAGATTTATCTTTATACCCACACAAGTGCAACACACCGTGCACGATAACTCGATGTAATTCATCTTTCAAGAGCTCCTTGAGCTCAGCCGCATTTTCTCTAACGCGGTCTAGGCTGATGAATAGATCACCATTTACAACACCGGAAGCGTTGTAGTTGAATGTGATGATATCTGTTAAAGTATCATGCTTTAAATGCTCTTGATTGAGCTTTAGCAGGTAGTTGTCATCGCAGAGAATTACGTTGATATTCCCGATTTCAAATCCTTCTTTGGAAACAACTTGCGCAAGCCAGAGTCTCAAGGATCGAACATTTCTAATTCGATAAGAGACATCTTCGAGATGAAATAATACGGAATAAGTTGTCAAGCTGATATAGCTTCAAAGGCGAGTTCGACGATTTTACCGTCCTCAAGGAAGGCACATTTATCCGCCAAGTTTCGCATTAGAAAAACACCACGCCCATTTGGTTTCTCGATGTTTTCTGGAGCGGTTGGATCAGGAAGATTGTCGTAATCGAATCCTGGACCCTCGTCTTCTATTTGAAAGATGATGGTCTTGTTCTCTACTTTACAAACGAGCTGAACATTCTTATTCGGATCCAATTTATTGCCATGAACAATTGCATTGTTCACAGCTTCGGTGAGAGAAATCAATATGTTTCCATAAAATTCCTCACTGATCTGGTATTCTGAAACCAACTCATCCACCAGATTCTCAACGATTCTGATGTTCTCCGTGTTGGATGAAAATTTGTATACTCGTTCTGCTGTTGTCATTTGCCCAAAGTAGGGATTAGAATCAGTCGCCTAATTTATTAAAATATTCGTTGACCTTGCCTTTGTAATATGGCTTCAAGTTCGGAGGCACTGTTTTCAGTAATTCTAGCTCCTTTTCCTTTTTCTCTTTGTACTCAGAATATCTCAAAGGGTTGCTAATAATTTCCTCTCTTGCCTCATTCGACTTTCTTTTGTCGTCCATTTCACGTTCTCTCTCTGCATTTTCTGCCTTGAGCAATCTAGTCAAAATATCTTGTTGTCTGCGAATTGACATTTCGTCAATGCGCATATTGACCAAGTCTTTTTCGAGCTCTTCCATTTCTTTGGCAATTTCCTTTAATCCGTTTCCTGATTTGCTGCCGTCTTCGTTCAGATCTTGACTCATTCGTTCAACCTCTTTCCGAATAGCTGCTTGCTTTGCTGCCATTTCAGCGATTTGTTGACTCATTCCAGGCATCGGTCGATTCGGCTTTCCGTCTTTACCTTTCCCCATCTGACCCTTCATTTGCTCCAATTGTTTTGAAAGAGCATCTTGCATTTTCTTGATATCACCTGCAGAAGGTTTAGATCCTTTACCGCCCGGCTTCTCACAATTACCTGTTCCCGGCTGTTTGTTCGCCATTTGTTCTTGCATCTGCTGCAATGCTTCGTCTAAAAGTAAGGCTAGATTATTGAATGAGGTCATCACATATTGCTGGTTTTCAGTGACTACCGGGGTTTGTCTTTCGCCAACCTGTTCCAGAGCCTCATCCATATGCTCGTTGATTGAGCGCATTTCTCTCAATACAATAGGTTCTATTTGAATGATTCTCTTGCTCAAAGCAAACAAGGAGTCTTCAACCATTTTTGAATCATCTTTCAGCTTGCGCTGTTCCTGACCGTATTGCACGTATTTCGGATCTGTCCGATCAATTTTCTTGAAATTATCCATCAAGGTTTCTTGATCAAAAGAGAGGGTTATAATATTCTCTAACAAAGCTCTTAGGGCATCTAAATCTTCTTCCTGACTTTCTGACTCTCCCGACTCCATAGCCAGCTGCATTTCTTGAGCCATTTCTTTCATTTGCTCTGCAGCATTTTCTTGGGACTCACTCGCCTTACTTTTTTTCTTTTTATCTAGCTGCTCCGAGCTTTCCTTCATTTCTTGCTCAATAGACTCCTGCTTATCTTCATTGTCGAGCATAGTGTTAGGATTCTCGAGCTCTTCATTCATTTTTTCAAGCTTATCAAGCTCTTCTTTCAGCTTATCGAATTCCTTGTTCAGCTCATCTTGTTTTTCCTTTAGCTCCTCACTATCAGAATCAGGGTTCTCACTTTCTTCAGCTAGCTCTTCTTGCTTCTCGGCAAGTTCTTCGAGTTTGTCAATGGTTTCCTCCATTTTCTGCTCCCACTCCATCTGCTTGAACTGTTCAAGCGCTCTATCTAGCTCTTTCTCCATGTCTTCAGACGACATGTCCATTTCCTTCAATTGCTCCTGAATCTGATCTTTGTTCATTTCATCCATCAGCTTTTGAAGCTCTTCATACATCTGCTTCATTTCATCAGTCATCAGCTCATCAAACAATTTTTGAAGCTGTTGTTGCTTTTCTAACAAGCTCTCATTTGGTGGTTTGAATTCAGATTTTGACTGATTTTTATCTTCATTTTGCTGCTTGATTTTATCTACAGACTCTTGAAGCTGCTTTTGCTTATCCAGCAGCTCTTCAACTTTCTTCTTGTCTTTCCAGTTCAAGTTTTCCTTGTTCAGGATGTCCTTCCTCAATTCATCCAGCTCTTTTTGCAGGTCTTTTGCTTGTTTAATTCCCTTTTCTAAATCGTCTTTTATTTCGTCGTTTTTAGCCTCTTCCTCCTGATTCAACTCATCAATAGTTGGAGCTTTAAAAACTTTCGTTCCTGTTCTGCTTGCCTTTGAACCGTTTACAGCATCGTTGTCCCAAACCTCGAAATAGTAGTTGATTTCTTCCCCAGCCTTAATATCAAGCTCAGACAAATCCCAGTGGTGATAGAACCGATCAGAAGTATTGCTTTTGGTGATAGGTAATGATGTTTTAATTGGCTCATTTAAAGCTCTTTCTGGATTTTCTGATTTAACAAAGCTGTAGTTAAACGAGAGGGCGCGGAAGCCATAATCGTCACTAACCTCACCATTGAAATAGATGTGTTTCCGACTTATTGAGTCGCTTTCTTCTTCAAGACTAATCGCGGGCAAGCGGTCTTTAATTACACGAATAGAATATGAAATAGAATCACCTAAGCCAAGGGTATTGTTCTTAGGCATTACCGTGTAGCCCAGGTTGTTCGATAATCTCGATTCAAATCCAAACTTCGACGGGCCTTTCTTAACAGCTATTAAGGTGCTATCACCAAAATGAACATTAAGGCTTTCGGCATTTTTAGTGTCAAATAACCAAGAGGCCATTGTGCCTTCTGGAACAGTTAAATCGCCGGTATTACGGAGCTTTTCATCGCTCATTCCCGTGTATGCTGGGAAGTCTAAAGCCACATCAAATTGCAGCAATCCAGGCACGGGGATAGCCTCTAAGACATATCCCTCTGAATAATAACCATCTCCGTAAAACTTAAACTCTTGATTTCCTCTTACATCCCTAAAAGTGTAGCTAAAACTAGTTTTATCAGTTTTGCTCAACTTGAATTGAGATCCGTTTTGAACCAAATAGATCTTGTCAGGAATTACATCCCCATCTACAGAAACCTGAATGGTAAAATCTTGATTTTCAGGGACACTAAGCGCTTCGTTCAGAATTGAGATGGAATAGGGCGCCTCAAGTATAGTTTCTTTGTTGTATTTGACCAAGCGCTCTGTTGAGTCTGTAAGGATTGAGGGTGCGGCAAACAGCAATACCACAATTACGGCAACTGGCGGGAGTATATACTTGAGGTATTTCTTGTTCTCTGAGAAATCTACCGCTGCACTGAACGGAACTGGCTTTAATTCGGCAATCTTTTGATCTATACTTGCCTCAATTAAGCTTTTTTTAGCACCTGGAACTGCGGCCATGTCGTTGAGCTGCAGAGTGTTCAGAAGCTTATCTTTTACTTCCTTAAAATGCTTGCCAACAATATTTGCCGCCTCTTCATGTGAGAGTTGTTTTCCGATACTCAGCAGCTTGAACAAGGGAATTGCGACAAAACGAGTCAAAAGAAACAGACTGCTTAGCACGAATGACCAAAACAAAAAAGTCCGAACGGAGGTGCTGAAACGCCCAAAATATTCAAGAGTGGTCACAGCAAGATAGAATCCTAAAATTAAGGCGGTGCTGTAGAGCAGACCTTTAAAAATAAGATTCTTGTAGTATTTTCTTGTGAATTCATCCAGTTTTTGGATGAGAACGTCGTAGTTACTTGCCATCTTCAGTTTTCGTCTAATCCCTAACGCAAAAGTATCACCCTTTAATACACTTGCAAAGTAATCTAGTTCATCAAAGATAAGCAGAAAGTAGAAGGCCCGGCTATGATGACCGGGCCTTTAACAACTAATATGAACTTAAGGGATCAATTCACAACCAATCTTTGGCTGGATGTTCTTCCCTGGCTTTCGATTTCTACGATATAGCTTCCTGAGTTTAAGTCATTGATATTCAGCTGAATTCGCTGTCCAAACGCTATTTGATTTAGTGATTTAGTCACTATTAATCTTCCTTGTAAATCATAGATGCTCAAAGAGGCTCCGTTCAATCGACCTTGTTCCAACTCAATAAAGACTGTTTCGCTAGCAGGATTTGGATAAACTGTAAAAATTGGGGCATTACCTATTTCGTAAACCTCTGTGCTTAAGATATATACTTGAGAACTTTCGGAGCAACCGTAGTCAGTGGTAATCTGCACAGCATAATTTCCCAATCCCTGAAACGGAAGGGTGTCAGAGTCAGAGTCGGGAACGGGTAGGCCATTGTAGCTCCATTGATAGCTTGCGTTCCCGGGCTGGGTTTGCAGGACGTCTAATACTTCATTGAAAATTATTGCTGGGCTTGGACATAGAATGAATTCTTCGCTCTGCCCTGAACAACCGTATATATTCGTTACTGAGGCTGAATACACTCCGGGTTGATCAAGAATTATAGAAGAGCTGTTTTCACCTTCAATGGTATCTCCCATGAAGTACCAGGTGAATGAGTCCAATTCTTCATCCTCGAGGCTTAGCTCAGTATTTAATTCGTCAAAACTCAAGTCAGTGACCGGTTGTGGAAAGACAGAAACGACCTCTTCATTTTCAAAGACAGGCCCCGGAGTAATTCCAATGACAACAAAGCCGCTGGTGCCTCCTGCTGTGAAATTCACAACTCCGTTAGCAACATTGAAACTACCGCTGCCCAAAAAGTCATCTTGAGTGAAGGTGTCTTCATCGTAAAACGAAACTGTGTATGGAGGGTTGTCTAAAACGACATTCAAATCTGACCAAGTGGCTGAAAAAACATCGTCAATAGTACCACCGCTGTAAACTATAGCACCGTCTCCGTTGGTAAGTGAAAAATAAGGATCGGGAGCAAGAAAATTACTCACCTCTTCAACATCACCAGACCACGAGTCTTGAAAACTACTTACCGAGATTGATTGCAGGCTGTAATTACTGATTGACGTTGTAAGGCTGATGGTGTAATCTCCTGGCTCAGAATACATTATTGTCGGAGGGGTTGCTAGGTTGCTGAATTGACCATTGTCAAAATCCCAAGAATATGTAGTGATTCCAGGAGCACCGTCTATCAAGGCCTCAGCATTAATTTCAAGAACATCACAAGAGGCGAGGTTGTCGATTGTAAACCCAGTGTTACCGGCCATTCCGGGCAGAACAGTGAGCAATTGACTAAAGCTCTCGTTGGCAGATTGTGAAAATCCAAAAACAGTCACTTCTGCTGTCACAAAAACGGTGATTAAATATTCTCCGGGAAGTAAGGGTGTCCCACAAACTGTGGCACAACCAAATTGCTGTCCTTGCGAAGGGTTGTAAGTGTTGTCTTCTTCAGACAACTGGAAACTCAGGCCGAACGGTATGCCCGTCACCTGGTTGATTATTACAGCGTCAAGGCTGACAATAAACCCGCTACCCGGATCTTCCAATTCTGGGGGTAGAAAGAATGTTAAGACTGTCTCATAGTATTCTCCGGCAGTAGCGTCTGGTAATATTTCGGGACAGATTATCGGAAATAGAATGTCTGTGGTACAGCTTTCGTCAGGAGTACAATCGGCGCATTGCCCGTGAGCTCTAGTAATAGTGGCTATTACAAGAATAATTAGCAATAATAGTTTTGATTTCATTTTGGCTTGTATGGTGGTTGAATTTAGTAAAAACATTGAAAAGCAATACTTAACGATTTCTTTAATTCGAAATCGTACTTTTGTTCTGAAACATGAAACTCAAAAAATGAGAACAACACTACTATCTATTGCCCTGATTTTATTGACCTTAGGGATTAATGCTCAAGGACTTAGGATTACTGAGGTAAATCCATCGACCTCCTCACTCACCATAACAAATTTTGGTGCGGGCGATGTTGATTTAAGCCTTTACAGGCTTTGCTCATTGTTTGATTATGATCAATTGGGCTCTGGAAATATTACCATTTTGGAGGGAGATTTAATGCTGAGCTCTCTGGAAGAGCTTAGTGTGAGTTGGAATACAACGGGAATGAACCCAACAGGTTCAGACCTTGGCCTTTACCTGCCGATGGGAGGCTTTGACAATTTCGTGAACATGGTTGACTTTGTTCAATGGGGAAGCGCTGGAAACGGAAGAGAAAGTGTTGCAAATACCGCTGGTTTTTGGGTTTCAGGAACCTTCCTTGAAGGAGACGCGCCTTATACATACATAGGTAATGGATCAGACCATGGAGTTGGGACTTGGCAAAGCTCAAATGTTGGAGGATCAACTACAATCGTAATTAATGAAATTGATTCGGACAATACAGGTACTGATAACGCGGAATTTATCGAGTTGTATGGTCCATCGAATGAAGCTTTAGACGGGATGGTAATTGTATTTCTGAACGGGAATAACAACTCCTCATACCATGCCCAAGACTTGGACGGGTTTAGCCTGAACGGAGACGGCTTCTTCTTAATGGGAAATCCAGGAGTTGCTGGCTCTGATGTTACTTTTGCTGACAACCTTTTACAAAATGGCCAAGACGGAGTCGCCCTGTATTATGGAAATGCTGAAGATTGGCCGAATGGAACAATAGCTGTTGCAAACAACCTGATAGACTTAGTTGTTTACGAAACTTCGGATGCAGATGATCCTGAATTATTGGCGCTCCTAAACCCGGGTCAACCTCAGGTTGACGAATGGGCAAATGGATTTGCTGCAGGTGGAGTAGAAAGTAATTCGAGAGTTCCTGATGGGGGCATACAGTTGAACACAGACACCTATGTTCAACAGGCCCCAACACCAGGGTTTTCAAATTTGATCGAGTGTATTGGCGCTCAAATTGAGACGACAGGTTCTGAAACAGCTGTAGTGGCATGTATCAATTATCCAGAAGCATTGGTGCAGTTTGTTAACACGAGCACGGCACAAGGAGCTAACTACATCTATATTATTACCGATGATCAAAACAGTATTCTTCAAGTTTTAGCTGGAGATAGTTATGACTTTGCTCTTGAATCAACCGAAGGAATTTGTCGTGTATGGGGCTTGTCTTATACCGGAACCCTTGACGAAACTACACTTGAAGTAGGAGACGATGCAACAATGATCGCGAGTGATGCCTGCACCAACTTAAGCAGCAACTTTATAGCGGTTGACAAGCAAAACTGCGCCCCAGACACCTGTGAAGGTGCTGAAATCAACAGTAATATGGGCAACGGATCAATTCTAGTTTGCCTCGATGAAGATGCTGACCTGGTTTCATTTAGCAATAATTCTAGCACAACAGAAGCGAACTATTTGTACCTGATTACAGATACTGATGGCGTGATCATAGATAGTTTTGAAACTGGAGATTACGATTTTAATTCTGGAGATGAAGGTCTTTGCCGCGTGTGGGGATTGTCATTTACAGGAACACTCACCCCAGGAACTTTTGACCCGGGAATGCCCGCATCAGGTATAACAACTGATGGTGATTGCACCTCTCTGTCTACCAACTTCATCACTATGGTGAAACAAGTTTGTGTAACTGAAGGTGGCTGCACAGACATATTTATCTCAGAGTACTTGGAAGGCAGCAGCTTTAACAAATCTATTGAGCTTTACAATCCAACAGACCTCACGATCGACTTGAGCGAATATCAGATGCTGCTTTATCCAAATGGAGCCACTGTAGGCATTAATCCCCTGACTTTGAGCGGAATGTTAGCTCCTGGAGATGTATACGTCGTATCAAACAGCCAAGCATCAGCGATTATCCTGAACCAAACCGATGTTACAGCTTCGGTAGTGAACTTCAATGGAAACGATGCACTTGAGCTCTTGCACAACGGAATAGTGATTGATGTAATTGGAAATGTAGGAGAGAATCCAACAGACGAAATTTGGGTGGTAGGCACAGGATCTACTGCGGAACACACGCTTGTAAGAAAAATTGACGTAACCCAAGGAACTAACTCTTGGGCACTTAGTGCAAATCAATGGAATGTGTTCCCTCAAGACTATTTTACAAGCCTTGGTAATCACACAACCTTCCCTTGTGTGCAAACGCCGCAAGTTACTTTCACAGCATCTACTTTGAATGTCTCTGAGGATGCAGGCACAATCAGTTTCGGTGTTCAAGGATTTAATTTAGAGGCAGACTTAACGGTGAACATCTCCTTACAAAGTGCAACAGCAACGGAAGTAGATGACTATGGATTAACCCTTCCTATAACTGCCGTAATTGGCGCCATGGAAACAGAACCACAATTATTTACTGTAACAATTGTAGATGATTTGCTGGAAGAGTTGACTGAGAATATCGTGATTACATTAACAAATGATGATGGAGTAGAGGTGTCAGTAGGTGTCTTAACGATTAATATCATCGACAATGATTCACCAATCGTTTTGGTAGATATTGCTGTTGCTGCTGAGATAGATGGAGACGGTGTCGCTGTTAACCTTGGTACAACGTATGAGCTTCGAGGTATAGTTCATGGAGTGAATCTCCGCCCGGCCGGATTGCAGTTCACGCTTATTGACGACACAGACGGAATAGGAATTTATAGCTCTGCTGATAATTTTGGATACACAGTGCTTGAGGGTGATTCTATTCATGTGATTGGAGAAGTAGACCAATTCAGCGGTTTAGCTCAAATTGCATTAACTGACATGACTTACATCTCTTCAGGAAACGAAATTGACCAACCGCTTGTAGTTACTGAATTGAATGAGGACACAGAATCACACGTGATACAATTAGACTGCGTTAGTTTGACAGATTTATCTCAATGGCTGCCTGCTGGCGCGGGATTCACCGTGACTGTAACAGATGGCACGAATGAATATGAACTGAGAATTGATGCTGACGTTGATCTGTTCAATGCAGACCCTCCGCTTGGAAGCTTCTCTGTGGCGGGTATTGGCGGTCAATTCGACTCTTCAATTCCATATACTGAAGGCTATCAGCTGCTTCCTCGATATGCAGCAGACATTACACCGGGCCCAAATGCAGAGTTTAGCTTAAATGACTTTGGTGAAGGTGCTTGCATTACGGTAAATGAGGGTGTTTTCTTGGTAGATGTTGAGGCTTTCTATGATGGAGCTGAAAGCTACAGTTGGGAAATGGATTTCAACGGAGAAATCTTCACAAGTACTGGACAAACAGCAACTTTGACAGGCACAACGACCTTCACTGAAGGAAGTATTGATGTCACTTTAACTGTAGTTGACGCAGGATGTACCAGCGTTCAACAAATCACCTTTTGTGGAGATTATATTGGTGTAGAAGAGCATGGGTTTAGCTTGGATATTTATCCAAACCCAACAACATCTAACTTGTTTGTTGAGAGTAGCTCCGGAATAGTTAGCTACAAGCTGATGAACCAAGTTGGTCAAATCGTAGCCAACGAACAGGTTAATAACTCAACTCGTCTGCAAGTAGATATTTCTGACCTGCGCTCAGGGGTATATATGTTGCAAGTTGAGACTGCGCTAGGAGTAAAGGTTTCACGCGTGCTGAAGCAATAAAAGGAATAGAATTGAAAGTAAAAAGGGCTGCAATTTGCAGCCCTTTTTTCATTTCTTGAACCAGATTCTATTGGCAAGAAGTCCCGAAATTTGCCAAGAAAAACCCGAGGTCTCCTGTATTTGTAACTCCATCATTGTTGAAGTCAGTAGGACAGGGGTTGATTTGGCCTTCGCCACAAAGCCCAGAGAGTTCTTGT